>ERZ1106952.86-NODE-86-length-71829-cov-101.704517_pt1 | contig 71829 bp, 62 predicted proteins | sample MGYA00403677_ERZ1106952 | MGnify/ENA primary metagenome ERZ1106952 (study PRJEB35170, sample SAMEA104062415) | human gut metagenome | biome: human gut; feature: human-associated habitat; material: faeces | place: Denmark | collected 2012-05-14 ... | reverse complement strand
GGTATATCGGAGAGTACAAATTCCGCGATATGATGATCCCCGACGCCATTCCGCCAATTATTTCCGAAGAGCTGTTCAACCGCGTGCAGGAGATCATGGCGAGGAATCAAAAGGCCCCCGCCATGCGCAAAGCGGAGGACGACTATATCTTGACGACGCGGCTGTTTTGCGGCAAATGCGGCACGTTTATGGTCGGAGAGAGCGGCAAGAGCCATACGGGAATCATTCATCGCTATTATAAGTGTTCCCATGCTAAACGCAAGATGGGATGCAACAAAAAGCCCGTAAAGAAAGATTGGATAGAAGACGCCGTCATTCATTACATCATGAAGATCGTCATGGACGACGAACTCATTGACCACATTGCCGACGCGATCTTGAACATTCTTGCGCAGGAGAACTCCAAACTACCACAACTCAATGCGCGGCTGAAAGAAATCGAAACCGGCATACAGAATATGCTCAACGCCATACAGCAGGGTATTCTCACGCCTTCCATAAAAGAACGGTTAGAAGTATTGGAGCAGGAAAGAGAAGAGATCAAAGTCGCCATTTACAGCGAGGAAATGCAAAAGCCGAAGATCACGAAAGAGCACATCGCCTTTTGGATAAGCAAATTCCGAGATGCCGATTTGACGGACATTGCAAGTCGAAAGCGGCTTGTCGAGAATTTTGTGAACGCCGTATTCATCTATGACGACAAAGTAGTGTTCACGTTTAACTATAAGGACGGCTCAAAGACGGCCACGATAGACGAAATCAACGCGGATTTAGGTTCGGATTTGGATGGATCATCTCCACCATAAAAAAGCACGGTGCAAAAGTACCGTGCTTTTTTATGGTGGGCATAATGGGAAAATCAATTAAGTTCACCACGATGCTATTATCAGTAATCGCAATTATAAAATATTCGCTCAAGTTCTTCTAAATCTTTTACCACTATGTCAAGGTGTTCAACCGTCACAGTTTTTTCTCTTTGCGGTCTGTATTTATATGAACCGCATTTATCGTTTTCGTATACCGCTTTTTGTTGTTGCGTACAAAATCCCGCTTTATGTTTATGAAAAGAATATGCGCTTTTTATATAAAACACGTTGTAATAACGGCACCCTTTACAGGTATGTAAATTTTGTGTGTTCATTATAAATTTTTTCTTTCCTCCTGTTCTTCCTGAATGATTTGGCGGATTGCAGATATATCCATCAGCATTTCGTATAAAGCTCTTGAAATTACTCTTTTCCGAAAATAAAATCGATGGCGGTTTGTTTCCCAACAATCACAAGTATCTCCATTGTTTACTACCTTGTTATGTTGTTCGCAAAAGCCTTGCTTTGTGCGTTCAAAACAATGCAATCCTTTTGTGTAATAGCCTTCATAATGTCCGCAGTATACACATTTTGTACTTTTCTTTGCTTTCTCGTTTTCCATTTGAATTTACCTCCGGTTCATCCTATAAAATTATTATATAGCTCTTTTCGAGCTAAGTCAAGCAATTTAGCTCGAATTGTGCTAAAATATACCTATGATTTTATTTAAGAGCCGATTAAAACAATTAAGAACAGAAAAAAATCTTTCGCAAACAGAACTTGCAAAAGTTTTAAACGTCAGTCAAAGAAGTATCAGCAGTTGGGAGACGGGATTCAGACAACCCGATTTTGAAACTTTGGAACGAATCGCTAAATTTTTTGAAGTGACGACAGATTATCTTCTTGGCTTAGAGGACGAAACAGGTACAAAATTGCAATAGTTAAAAATAACTTATTGTTCAACTTATATTACAGGCACTCCACCATAAAAAAGCCGCCCTTCGGGGCGGTTTTATGATCGGTCGGGATTTTGTATATAAAATAAAAGTTTTGTCTGAAAATTCAGGGAGGGGCGAAATATTCCGAGACCGGTTTTTTACGGCCGATGTATAAAACGGTCGCCGCCGGTCAAAAAATAATAACGGAAAGCATCCCCGAACAAGGCCGCTTGCGCAATACATATAATGAATAGAAGGGGAGGCGTTTCCGAAAGAAAAATTTTTTGGAGATCAACAAAATGGACATCAAAAGGGGAGAACTTTACTATGCTGACCTGAGCCCCGTTGTCGGCAGCGAACAGGGCGGGGTGCGCCCCGTACTGGTGGTGCAGAACGACATCGGCAACAAATACTCCCCGACGATCATAGCCGCCGCGGTGACGAGCAAGATCAATAAAGCGAAACTTCCCACCCACATCGAACTGCCTTCCGCAAGTTACGGGCTTGCAAAGGATTCGGTGATCTTGCTTGAGCAGATTCGTACGCTCGACAAGCGTCGGCTGAAAGAGCGCATCGGCGAACTTCCCGAAAACACGATGCGTCGGGTAGACGGGGCGCTTCTCATCAGTCTCGGCTGTAAAGTAAACTGAACGCAAGCGGAGCGGATCTTCTGTTTTGGAGGATCCGCTTCTTTACTGTTTTTCTCGCAATGCGGCGGGTAAAGGCGCAATGATCGGCGCGTGAAAAGCGCCCTCCAAAATTTTACGCGAGGGGAGGCGGAAAAGCCTTTCCCTTTTTGTTCAAATATGATATAATAATTTCGTATACAATAAAGAAAGGCGGGCAAAGCCCCGCCCGACCCGCTCTCCGCCAAAATGCGCGGAGGGGATTGCAAGGAGGCGGAATGAATTTTTCTCTGCTCAATCCGGGGATAACGATCGGCGGATTTACCATCTATTACTACGCCATTATTATCGTATCCGGCATCATCATTGCAAGCATACTCGGCGGCATCATGTTCAAGCATCGCAATATCCCCGCCGACTGGCTGCTCGATTTTCTGATCTGTATCCTGCCGCTGGGCATCATCGGCGCGCGCGTATATTATTGCGCGTTCGATCCGGACATGAAGACGCTGGCAGACTGGTTCAGTTTCGAATCGATACGGCAGGGCGGGCTCGCGATCTACGGCGGTATCATCGGCGGCGCGATCGGCGTGGTCATCTTCTGCCTGATCCATAAGATCAACTTCCTGCGGGTCGCAGACTGTGCGATCCCTTCCGTCGTGCTCGCGCAGGGTATCGGCAGGTGGGGGAATTTCGCCAATCAGGAGGCGTACGGCAACCTCGTTACCAACCCCGATTTGCAATGGTTTCCCTACGCCGTTTATATCGACGAACAGGGCGCGTGGTATCAGGCGACTTTCTTTTACGAAAGCATGTCCTGCATTTTGATTTTCCTGATCCTCTATACGTTTGCCTGGAAGTTCAAGAAAAAGCCGCACGGCCTCGTTTTCTGCGGATATCTGATCCTCTACGGGATCGAGCGTTCCATCGTGGAGGGGTTGCGTTCGGACAGCCTCTGGACGGGCAATCTCCGCGTTTCGCAGGTCCTGTCCATCGTTCTGATCATCTGCGGTGTTGCGCTCGCGCTGATCGTAATGTATCTGAACCGCAAAAAACACGGCAGCCTGATCGGCGCAAAAATCGGCGAACCGCTCGCGATCCTGCCGAAATATTATACCAAAGACCAACTGAAAAAGATGGAAGAGGCGCGGCTCGCGAAAATACGCGCCGCCGGCGCCAAAGAGGCTTCGGAAGGCGTACAGAAGCCGCCCGAAGAAAAGGATAAAAAAGAGGAATAGGTTATGCGCAATCTGACACTTCTGACGGACCTGTATCAACTGACGATGATGAACGGTTATCTTGAAAACGGCAAGGAAAAAGACGTGGCCGTTTTCGACCTGTTTTTCCGCAGGAACGGCATCATCACCTATTCGGTCGTCGCTGGTTTGGAACAGGCCGTCGATTACATTCTGAATCTTCGTTTTGAAGAGGAAGATATCGAGTATCTGCGTTCCCTTTCTCTGTTCAGCGAAAAATTCCTCGAAAGCCTGAAAAATTTCCGCTTTACGGGTGACGTATACGCCGTGCCGGAGGGCACCGTCGTCTTCCCCGAAGAGCCCATCCTCACGGTCAAGGCTCCCTTATGCGAGGCACAACTTTTAGAGACGGCGCTTTTGAATATGGTCAATCATCAGACGCTGATCGCCACAAAGGCGGCAAAGGTGACCTATGCTGCAAAAGGGGACAGCGTCATGGAATTCGGCCTTCGCCGCGCGCAGGGCCCCGACGCGGGCATTTACGGCGCGCGCGCCGCGGTGATCGGCGGCTGCGGCTCTACGTCCGATGTGCTCGCGGGCAAACAGTTCGGGATACCCGTATCGGGCACGCACGCGCACAGTTGGGTCATGAATTTCCCCTCCGAATACGAGGCGTTCGAAGCGTATGCGAAATGTTATCCGGACGCCTGCCTGCTTCTCGTGGACACCTACGATACGCTGCACAGCGGGGTGCCGAACGCGATCAAAGTGTTCGACAAACTGCGCGCGGCCGGGCATGAACCCAAAGGGATCCGCCTTGACAGCGGAGATCTCGCCTATCTTTCCAAGCGCGCCCGCGAAATGCTGGATGCGGCAGGGTATCCCGATGCGATCATCTGCGCTTCGGGGGATCTGGACGAATATCTCATCACCTCGCTGAAAAATCAGGGCGCGAAGATAGACCTTTGGGGCGTGGGCACGAAACTGATCACGAGTGCCGATATGCCCGCGCTCGGCGGCGTTTACAAACTGTCCGCACTGTATCCGAAAGAGGGCGGAGAGATCCCGAAGATCAAACTGTCCGACAATTCGGACAAGATCACCAATCCCGGGTTCAAGCAGATTTACCGCATTTACGACAACAAGACGGGCAAAGCGGAGGCGGACCTCATCGCCCTGCGGGAGGAAAAGATCGACGAGAGCGAACCGCTGACCATATTCCACCCGAAAGAGACGTGGAAAAAGACGACGTTTACCGATTTTACCGCGCGGCCGCTGTCCGTAAAGGTGATCGAAAACGGAAAACTGATCGGGCGGCTCCCTTCTCTGGGCGAGATCGAGGCGTATGCCGCGCGTGAAAAGGAGACGTTCTGGGACGAATATAAGCGCCTGGACAATCCTCACGTATACAAAGTAGACCTTTCGAAAAAACTTTTCGATATCAAAAACGAACTCATTTCGGAAATAAGAGGGAAAAATGGGTAAAATATCGCAGAGAGAGATGGAAAAACTCATCGGCGGCATCCGCGAGGCGTATGAAATGAAAATACGCCAACTGGAAAACCGCATCGACGCGCTGAACGTGGAGAACAGGAACCTCCGCGCGAGCGTCGCGGAATATAAAAGCCGCGAAGGGCATGTCGGCAGGGCGATCGTAGACGCCGAATGCAAGGGGGAGGAGATCCGGGAATTTTACCGCCTCACCGCAGAGACGGAACTCAAAACATTGCAGGTCTTTGCGGAAAAATGGAGAAAACTTGCCGAACAGATGATCGGCATTTTCCCCGACAACGAGGCGGAGCGGTATGTCGATTTTGCGGACAGTCTGTCCGCGCTGCTCGGCAAAGATCCCGGTTATTTTCTTCCCAAAGAGGAAAAGGCGCCCGCGGCCGAAGAGGAAAAATTCGATCCGCAGGCGGTCATCGGCAAGTACATAGAGAACGAGGAAGAGGAGGAAAACGGATTTAACCTCGACGACGTTCTCAACCCGAAAGGCGGGTTGGATCTGGAAAAACTCTGCCGCAATCTGGGCCTGATGGACGACGGCCCGCAGACAAAGTAAATTTATAGGACGGTACGCATGGTTTACGCTCTCATCTTTTTTGTGCTTTTGTTTTTCGATCAGATCAGCAAGGCTATTGCTTATGCTATCCCATTTGATAATATTACGATTATTCCGAATATTTTAAGTCTTGATAGATTGGATAACGAGTCTACAAATCATTTGAACACGGGCATGGCGTACGGCTTGGGGAGCGATCAGCCTTGGGCGCTTCCGGTATTTATCGCGCTCACTTGCGTGGCTCTGCTCATATTTCTGATCGCGCTGGTCAAAATTTCCAAAAGGAAGCGCTTTCTCCGCGTTTCGCTCGTGCTGATCATGGTAGGGGCGGCGGGCAATCTGATCGACCGCATCGTGCTCGGCGGCGTGCGCGATTTCATCCACGTATCCATAGGGGATCTGTCCCTGTTCAATTATTACTGCAACGTGGCGGATGTGGCGATCACCGTGGGAGCCATAATGTTTATTCTCGCCCTTCTGTTCGTGGACGACGATGCTCTGTTCCGTTTCCATAAAAAGAAAGAGGAGCAGGTCACGGAAAACGCTTCGGCGGAATTGGCCGCGGGCGCAAAGGAACCGGACAACGACCTCGGCGCCGAAATTTCCGGCGTCGGGCAGGAACATACCGATAAGAGAGAATGAGATCTTTGGAATTTTACGCGGAAACTCCTTCCGAACGGCTGGACGTATTGCTTTCGGAAAAGATGGAGATCACCCGTTCCGCGGCAAAAAAACTGATCGACGGCGGGTTCGCTCTCGTCAACGGAAAAGAGGCGAAAAGTTCCCGTCCCGTGCGTGCAGGCGATCTGATATGTGCGCAGATCCCCGCCCCGCGCGAGGCGGATCTTACGCCCGAAGACATCCCTGTCTCCATCGTATACGAAGACGACGATATCGCCGTCGTGAACAAGCCGCAGGGGCTCACGGTGCATGCGGGCAACGGCAATCTTTCGGGTACGCTCGTGAACGCGCTGCTCTTTCGCCTGAAAAATCTGAGTTCGATCGGCGGCGTCGTGCGGCCCGGCATCGTGCACCGCATCGATAAAGACACTTCCGGGCTGTTGGTCGTCGCAAAGAACGACGCCGCGCATCTGTCCCTGTCCGAACAGATCAAAAACAAGACCTGCGCGCGCGAATATCTTGCCCTGTGCGAGGGGATCTTCAAAGAGGACCGCGGCAGGGTGGAGACGTTTATCGGCAGGCATCCGACGGACAGGGTGAAAATGGCCGTCGTGCCGGAGGGCAGGGGACGCCGCGCGGCTACGCGCTTTGAAGTGGTTTCCCGTTTCGCCGAAGGATATACGCTCGTCCGTTTTTCTCTGGAAACGGGCAGAACGCATCAGATCCGCGTGCACTGCGCGTATATGGGGCATCCCGTCGTCGGAGATCCCGTGTACGGATACAAAAAACAGAAATTCCGCCTCAACGGGCAGTTGCTGCACGCATTCCGCCTCTCTCTCGATCATCCGAAAACGGGAGAAAGGATGACGTTTGAAGCCCCTCTTCCCGATTATTTCGAAAGGGTGCTTGAAACGCTCGGAAAGGGCGGGGTCGTTTGACGGGCGGCAAGATAGAGGGCGCCCGTCGGGAGGATATTATGAAAATCAAAGGAACGCTCATGGATGCCGAGGGGATGAAAAGTACCTTCCGCAGGCTCGCGCATCAGGTGATCGAACGAAACGACGGGGTGAAAAATCTTGTCCTGATCGGCATTAAGACGCGCGGCGTCACGGTCGCGGAGCGCATCCTTGCGGAATTGAAGAATATCGAGGGGGAGCAGGTCCCCATGGGGGCGTTCGACATTGCGCTCTACCGCGACGATCTCGGCGAAAATTCCGACATCGCTTTTTTGGGCAGCGAGATCGACTTTTCGCTGGACGGCAAAGACGTTCTGATCTGCGACGACGTGATCTATACGGGCAGGACGGTCCGCGCGGCGATCTCGGAGATCATGCAGTTGGGCAGACCGAAGAGCGTGCAACTTCTCGCGCTGATCGACCGCGGCCACAGGGAACTCCCTTTCCGTGCGGACTATACGGGGAAGAATGTTCCCACGTCGCATAAAGAGGGGATCGCGGTACGTTTTGTCGAAAACGATGGCGAAGATTGCGTACTCATTTATGAAAAATAAAAAAAATTTTTCTGAATACTTGCTAAAAATCGGCAAGCGTGGTAAAATATAGGTAAATAAATCCCAAAGGAGACTTTTGTTATGGCTAACAGGCAAAGGACGGAAGGTCAGGCCCGGAGAGATTTTATTAAACTCTGCGCGTTTATCGCTCTGATCATTTCCGCATTCACGTTTGTTTTCGGCGGTTTGTTCAGCGGCTCGCTTATCGGCCGTATCCTCGATCTGATCGCAAAGATCGCATTGCTCGTCGCGATCGCATTCCCCGCATATTATTACAGCCGCGGCTGCGGCAAGGTGTGGCGCATCGTTTTCTGGGTCGCGCTGGTCATCTATATCGCGGGTTGCGTACTGGGCGTACTCAATATCAATATTTCCTGATTTACGTTCACAAAAAAACGGTTTGCGGTTACGCAGGCCGTTTTTTCTTTACAAACTCGGTCAAAAATTGTATAATGACCATAAAAAAGAAATCGGTTTTATGGTATGGCAAATCCACTGATAGCGATCGTAGGGCGGCCCAATGTGGGCAAAAGCACCCTTTTCAATAAAATAGCGGGAAGACGGATCTCCATCACGGAAAACAGGCCGGGCGTCACGCGCGACAGGCTGTATGCCGATGCCGAGTGGCGCGGCAAAAAGTTTACCGTCGTGGACACGGGCGGCATCGAGTTGGGCTCCGAAGACAATATGTGGCGCGAGATCCTGCGTCAGGCGGACACGGCCATCGACATGGCGGACGTCATTCTTTTGGTCGTGGACGGAAAGGAAGAACTGACATCTTCCGATTACGACGTTGCGGACAAACTCCGCCGTTCGAAAAAGCCCGTGCTTCTGGCAGTCAATAAGGTGGACAATTTTTCCCCCGACAAACTGTTCGAGTATTATGCCTTGGGGCTGGGCGAACCTTACGCGGTTTCGGCGGAACATTCGCAGGGGATCGGGGACCTTCTCGACGAGGCGGTCGCCTTTTTCGGCGAGGGGGAAGCGGAGGATGCGGACCGGCTGAAGATCGCGCTCGTCGGCAAGCCGAACGCCGGCAAAAGCAGCCTTACCAACAGGCTGCTCGGTTTTGAGCGGACCATCGTTACGGACGTTGCCGGCACGACGCGCGACGCGATCGATACGCCCTTCGAATACGACGGAAAAAAATACACTCTCATCGATACGGCGGGCATCCGCAGGAAAAAGAATGTTTCCGACGACGTGGAGTATTACAGCGTCATGCGCGCATTCGACGCGGTGCGCCGCGCCGACGTGTGCCTTTTAGTGGTGGACAGCGCGGAAGGTCTGACCGAACAGGACGTGAAAATCGCGGGCTATATCCACGAGCAGGGGAAACCCTCTCTGATCGTGATGAACAAATGGGATCTGATCGAGAAGGACACGAATACGATCAACCGTTTCGAGGCGAAACTGAAAGAAGATCTCAAATTTATGGATTATTATAAATCCGTCTATATTTCGGCAAAGACGGGGCGCAGGGCGGAAAAGATCCTTTCGCTTGCGGAGGAAGTCTACGCGCATGCGAATTTCCGCGTCTCCACGGGCGCGCTGAACGATCTCGTGCTCGACGCTGTGCGCGCCAACGAACCGCCCGCATACGGCGGCAGAAGGCTGAAAGTCTATTATTGCAGCCAACCCTCCGTTTGTCCGCCCACCTTCGTGATGTTCGTAAACGACGGAGAACTGATGCATTTTTCCTACAAGCGCTATCTTGAAAACGTGCTGCGGAACAGTTTTGATTTTTCCGGCACACCCGTCAGGATCGTGGCGCGCAACCGCGGCGAAGGGGAAACGGTATTATGACCGCTTCGCATCATTCGGGAGGAAGGCAGGATGCTTTATTTTTCTGAAATCTGGTACTGGTTTGTGATCATGGCGATCGTCTCCTATTTTATAGGGTGCTTCAACTTTGCGATGCTCATTTCCAGGATCAAACATAAAGACGTGCGCAAGATGGGCAGCGGCAACCCGGGCACGATGAACATGAGCCGCCAATTCGGGCTGAAGATCGGCGCGCTGACCCTCTTTCTGGACATGATCAAAGCGGGCGTACCCCTCATGATTGCGTACTTTATTTTCCGCGGAAAGGTTTTTGCGGGCACAGACGTGCTCGTATCCGATCTCGCGCGCTACGTGTGCGGCGTGTCCGTCATCATCGGGCATATCTATCCGGTTACGATGCGTTTCCGCGGCGGAAAGGGGATCGCCTCCACGCTCGGCATGTACTCGTTCGCGCTCTGCTGCGAAACGGAGTATCCGTGGATGATCGGGCTGGTGCTGGGCATTCTCGTGCTCACATTATTTTATATATGGGCGAGCGAATGGGGTTCGATGGGCTCCCTTTTGGGCGTCAGCCTTTTGGCGATCGCGCAGGCCGCCGTATTTTATTTCCGTTACCGCGCGGAACTTGCGAACGCGTTTGTGATCGCGCTGTTCATGCTTTTGCTGTTCGATTGTTTCCTGACCTGGTTCGCGCACCGGAAAAATATTGTGGCGCTCCTTTCGGGAGAAGAACACCACACTTCCGTCAAAAAACTCTCGCACGGAAAAAAAGACGCGCAATAAAAGTACTAAACGAAAAACTGCCTTCATATACTAAACTGTAACAAGCGTATATGGAGGCTTTTTCTATATGTTGAATCGGGAAGTGTACGAAGATATCGCGGAGCGCACGGGCGGCGATATCTATATCGGGGTCGTGGGGCCGGTGCGTACGGGCAAATCGACGTTTATCAGGCGGTTTGCCGAACAGATGATCCTGCCCAATATGCAGGAATCCGGCCGCAAATCCGTGCTGACCGACGAACTTCCGCAGGCGGCGGAGGGGAGGACCGTCATGACGACGGAACCCAAATTCGTTCCGGGCGAGGCGGCGCGCGTGAGCCTTTCGGAAAACGCTTCCGTCAATGTAAAACTCATCGACTGCGTCGGTTTTCCCGTCGACGGCGCGGTGCCCGAAGAGGACGGAAAGCCGCGCATGGTCAGTACGCCGTGGAGCGATACGCCCATGCCCTTTGCGGATGCGGCGGAACTTGGCACCCAAAAGGTCATACGCGAACACGCCACCATCGCCGTGATGGTCACTTCCGACGGCACGATCGCGGATATCCCGCGCAGCGCTTACATAACCGCGGAAGAAAGGACGGTCAGGGAACTGAAAGGGATCGGCAAACCGTTCGTCATCCTGTTGAACAGCAGAAAGGTCGATTCGCCGGAAGTCAGCGCCATGTGCGCATCGCTCGAACAGAAATACGGCGCGCCCGTACTGCCGTTTGACTGCGAACATGCGGATGCGGAGGGCTTTTCTTCCGTGCTCGAAAGCGTGCTGTTTGAATTCCCCGTCGTGAGCATCGACGTGAAGATCCCCGAATGGATGCGCGTACTGCCCGAGGACAATGCCATGATCTCGGAAGCGCTCGAAAAGATCCGCTCCGTTTCCGCGGGCATCTTCAAAATGAGAGACTGCTCCTGCATGGAGCATGTATTCGACGGAAGCGAGTATTTTGAAAGCACCGTTTCGGGAACCCTGAGACCGGGAGAGGGCAGGGCGGAATACGAAGTGACCGCCAAAGAGGGCCTTTTTTACCGCGTTCTGAGCGAAGAGTGCGGCGCGGATATTTCGGACGATTTCCGCCTGATGGCGTACGTCAAATCGCTTGGAGCGGCGAAAGCCTTTCACGATAAATTCGAAAGCGCTCTGCGCGACGCGGACGAAAGCGGCTACGGGATCGTAATGCCCGCAGAATCCGATCTCGTGCTCGGTTCCCCCGAACTGACGAGGCAGGGCGGCCGCTGCGCCATCCGCCTGAAAGCGGACGCAGGCAGTTACCACATCATCCGCGTGGACGTACACAGCGAGGTGAGCCCCGTCGTGGGAGACGCCGCGCACGGGGAAGAGATCGTAAAGGGTATGCTCGAAAGTTACGAAAAGGATCCCGAAACCCTTTGGAATACAGACCTGTTCGGCAGGACTTTCAAAGATATGGTGCGCGAGGGGCTGGATTCGAAAGCGGGCGGCATGCCCGAAGGGGTGAGAAAAAAGATGAAAAGGACGGTCACGCGCATCGTGAACGAGGCGCGCGGCGGGGTGATCTGCATATTGCTGTAATTTGAAAAAAAGGCGCCCGTTCGGGCGCCTTTTCTGCTTTTTTCTGCCGGCCGTTGCGCCTCTCTGCCGGATATGCAGGGAGGCGCTTTTTTATAAAACGATTCAGATTTTATACCGAGAAGCGGGCGCGCACGGTCGCTTCAACTACGATCATGCCCTTTTGTTCGCAATCGGAATAGTCGTACACGCACTGTTCGGTAACGCTCTTGGGCGCGGACGCAACGCCGAGCAGAACTTCCGCTTTCTGTTCCGCGTTGGCCTTTGCTTCGGAAAGCGCGCGGTTGTATGCGTCCTTTTTGTCCTCGAGCAGGTAGAATACGTTGCAGCAGTGGCCGCCCGCGTCCTTTCCGGCGTTGCAGATCTGCTCCGCCTTTTCGGGCGTCTTGCATTTGATCGCCATCTCTCTGCTCGCTTCGAACATGGCGGTGTCCTTTTCCCAAACGGGATATACGAACACGCGGTCGGCGGTATCTTTCGCCTCGGGATCGATCTTATGAACGGCGTCCATGATCTCGTCCGCCTTTTCCGTCAGGGATTTTTCCGCATCCGCGGCGCTGCCCGCCCGCGCATCCAGGCTGATGCGCACGATCGCGGCGTCGGCAGATACGGTGATCTTTGCGCGTCCGTATACGGTCGCTTTGCCGGCGGATCCGCTTTCGCGCGGGGTGGGCTTGACCTGCGCGGGATCGTCCGTTTGCGCAGAGCCGGCAGACGTCTGTCCGTCCCGTTCTTCCGCAGGCGTTTCCGTGCGGGAAGGTTCGCTTGGTTCCGTTTCCGCCGAAGCGGGGATCGCTGCGGCAACGGCAAGGCAAGTCAGTGAGAGAGTGAGAAACAACAGTAAAAGTTTCTTTTTCATGATGATTACCTCCGTAGATGGAATACGCTTACTTTGCGCAGGCCGCGGAAAAATATGCGCGCGTTGCCAAAAATTGTAAAAGGTCCCGTCCGCGGCTGATTTTGCTTGCGTTATTTCCCGCAAAAACATATAATAGATGAAAGACTGAATTCGAGAGAGCGCATGTTAAAAAGTTATTATCCTTATTTGAAAAAATATAAATGGTCGTGCATTTTCGGCGCCGTTTCCAAATGGATCGAAGCGGTGCTGGAACTTCTGGTGCCGCTCGTCATGGCAAACGTCATCGACGAGGGCGTCGCGCGCGGGCAGGCGGGCATCGGCTACGTGCTTTGGGGCGGTGCGCTCATGCTCGTCATGGGCGCGGTGGGGTTCGGCTGCGCCGTCTTTTGTCAGAGAAGCGCCTCCATCGCCTCGCAGGGTTTCGGCACAAACGTCCGCAACGCCCTCTTTGCGCACATCAATACTCTTTCATACCGCGAGATCGACAAGATCGGCTCCGCCTCTCTCGTGACGCGCGTCGCGAACGACGTGAACCAGATGCAGAGCGCGGTCGCCATGTTCATCCGTCTGGTCGTGCGGGCGCCGTTTATCGCCGCAGGGTCGGTGATTTTGTGCCTGATCCTCGACTGGCAGATCGGTCTGATCGTATTCGGCGCGACCGTGCTCGTTGCGCTCGTGCTTTTGGTGATCATGAAAAAGAGCGTCCCGTACTATTCGCGCAATCAGAAAAAACTTGACAGGCTCGCCCAGATCACGAACGAAAACCTGGAAGGCGCGCGCGTCGTACGTGCCTTTTCCAAGCGGGAAAAGGAGCGCGCCCGCTTTGACGGTGCCGCCGAGGATATGCTCGGCAACTCTCTCGTGATCGGAAAGATCACCGCGTGGCTGAACCCGCTCACGTACGCCATCGTCAATTTTGCGGTCGCGGGGATCCTGCTTCTGAGCGGATATAAAGTCAATACGGGCGGCTTTTCGAGCGGAGAGGTGATCGCCGTCATCAACTACATGATGCAGATCCTCAACGCGATGATCGTGATCTCCAACCTCGTCTCGCTCTTTACGAAGGCGCACGCTTCCATGCTCCGCGTGGACGAAGTGTTCGGGCTTCGCCCGAGCGTAGACGAAGGGGGAGATGCAGAACCGGACTATTCCGCGCCCGCCTTTGAATTTTGCGGCGTCAGTTTTTCGTATGCGGGCAACGAGCGCTACTCTCTTTCCGATATCGACCTCTGCGTGCAGCGAGGCAAAACGGTCGGCATCATCGGGGGAACGGGCAGCGGCAAATCCACCCTCGTCAATCTTCTGCCGCGCCTGTATGACGCGACGGTAGGGGAAGTGAAAGTGTTCGGGCATAACGTAAAAGAGTACCCCGTGCGGTCGCTCCGCTTTCTGTTCGGTGTCGTGCCGCAGAATGCCACCCTGTTTTCGGGCACCGTCCGTTCCAACCTCTTTTGGGGGAACGATAAGGCGACGGACGAAGAGTTTGAACGCGCGCTGGAAACTGCCTGCGCCCGCGATTTTGTGTTCGAAAAGGGCGGGCTGGACGAACCCGTTTCCGAGGGCGGCAAAAACTTTTCGGGCGGCCAGCGCCAGCGCCTTACCATCGCGCGCGCGCTTGCGGCAAAGCCGGAGATCCTGATCCTGGACGACAGTTGCTCCGCCCTCGACTTTGCGACGGACGCAAAGGTACGGGAAAATATCGCGCGGCTAAAAAACGTAACGACGGTCATCATTTCCCAGCGCGCGTCCTCCATCCGCAGCGCGGATGAGATCTTTGTGCTCGAAGACGGGAAGATCGTCGGCAGAGGAAAACACGAAGAACTGTACGCTTCCTGCGGCGTTTACAGGGAGATCTGCGATTCGCAGACGAGGGCGGAAGTATGAAAGAAGTCAAAAGTATCAAAAAAGGGATCTCCCGCCGCCTTTTAACCTATCTTTCCCCTTATAAGGGATATGTTGCGGGGGCGTTTCTGTTCAGTATCTTTTATGTCGCGTTCGTTCTTCTCGGGCCCGTGCTTTACGGTTTTGCGATCGACAACATGGTCGGTCGGGGCGAAGTGGATTTTTCCGCTGTGACCGGAATGGTCGCAGGCTTTGCCGGATGCGTGCTTTTGGCGGCGCTTTCGCAAAAATTTCTCAACAACTGCGTGAACAGTCTTTGCTATAAACTCGTGCGGGATCTGCGGCGCGAGGCGTTCATCGGCCTTACGGCGGCAAAGATCAAATACGTCGATACGCACGCGCAGGGAGACGTGATGAGCCGTATCGTCAACGACGTGGATATCATATCCGACGGGCTTTTACAGGGCGTGGCGCAACTTTTTACGGGCGTGATGACCATCGTGGCGACGCTCGTGGTCATGTTTGTCATCAACTATATCATCGCGCTCGTGGTATTCATCCTCACGCCGCTGTCCCTGTTCGTCGCGGCGTTCATCACGAAAAATACCTTCAAAAATTTCAGCAGGCAGGTAAAAGTGCAGGGAGAACTCGTCGCACATACCAAAGAGATGATCGCGGGGCAGAAAACGGTCATTCTCTTCAACGAGGAGGAGTATTCCCGACAGAAATTCGAACAGATCGATCAGCGCCTGTACGATATAGGCTGGCGCGCGCAGTATTTTTCCGCTCTGACAAATCCGAGCACGCGGTTTGTGAACGCCGTCATCACGGCGGTCGTGGGTGTGCTGGGCACCATATTCTGCATTCTGAGCGCGGACGGCGCTCTGAAATTGGGCGCGCTGTCCCTCGGCACGTTCAGCGTGGGCATGCTCTCCACGTTTCTGAGTTATGCCAACCAATATACGAAGCCGTTCAACGAAGTCTCCAACGTGGTCACGCAGTTGCAGAACGCATTTGCCTCCGCCGCGCGCGTGTTCGAGGTGATCGACGAGGAGCCGGAACGGCTGAGCGGGGAAAAGCATATTGAAAAGTGCCGCGGGGATATCTGTATCCGCAACGCTTCCTTTTCCTACTCGCCCGAGCAGAAACTGATCGAAAATCTCAACGTCAGCGTAAAGGCGGGCAGCAAGATCGCGATTGTGGGCCCCACGGGCTGCGGCAAGACCACGCTGATCAACCTTCTGATGCGTTTTTACGATCTGGATGCGGGCGAGATCACCGTAGACGGCGTCAATATACGCGACATACCGCTCGACGAATACAGGAAATTGTTCGGCATGGTCCTGCAGGAAAGTTTTCTGAGCAACGAGACGGTCGCCTATAATATCTCTTACGGCGCGGAACACGCGTCGCGCGAAGAGATCGAGGCGGCCGCGAAAGCGGCGTACTGCGACTTTTTCATCCGCAACCTTGAAAACGGATACGATACCGTATTATCGGGCAAGGTCAACATTTCGCAGGGCGAAAAACAGTTGCTCTGTATCGCGCGGGTGATGCTCGTGGATCCGCCCATGCTGATCCTCGACGAAGCGACGAGCAATATCGACACGATGACGGAAATGCGCATTCAGAAGGCGTTCCGCAAGATCATGAAGGGAAGGACGAGTTTTATCGTAGCGCACAGGCTTTCGACCATTTTGGATGCGGATCTGATTCTGGTCATGAATCACGGCAGCGTCATAGAGCAGGGCACGCATGCGCAACTGATGGAAAAGAAAGGCTTTTATTACGATCTGTATAATTCTCAGTTTTCCGCGGCCGAACGCGCCGACGTGTAAACAAAGGCAAAATTTATAAACGTATGCAAAACCCCCTCCGCGGTTTCTGCGGAAGGGGTTTTGTTGCCCGATTATTTTTGCGGGCGGCGTTTGCCATCCTTGTCGATCAGCATGGTAGGGCGCTCGTCTTTCAGAGCCATCAGGTAATCATTGTACTGTTCGTCGGTCAGCGTTCTGACTTTCGTCTTTTTCTTTTTCGACATGGATCAGGTCTCCTTTTTGGTTTATTGTCTTTAATATGCCCGACTTTGCGACAAATCATACCGCTTGTACGGCTTTCTTTCCGCGCGTTTGCAAAGTCCGCGGGCGTTCGATCCGTCAAAAGTTTGCAAAAACGGCATTGTTTTGTCGAATTTTCGGGCATAAGACGGCAGATTTTTATCGGCGGCGGATTCATTGCGGAAGAAATCCTTGCCCTTTGCGTGCGGATCTGATATAATAAAGACGTACAGGAAAGCAAGATTTTTCTGCATGCAATTTTATGGGGCTTATATCAATTTTTGTTCGGGAGGTCAAACAATGAAGAAAACCGTACGAGGAAAAGTATACGATACGGCCGAAATGAGCGTCGTAAAAAAGGTGACGAGCGGTTATTTCGGGGATCCCGCGGGATACGAAGAGACGCTTTACGTGACGGAAAGCGGCAGTTATTTTCTGTATACGAACGGCGGAGCGCAGTCTCCGTACAAGACGGAAAAACTGGTCGCCCTCTCCAAGGCAAAGGCCGAAGCGTGGGAAAAAGAAAAAGCCTGAATTGTCAGGGAATGAAAGCGGCAGAGTCCCGAAAAGGAATTCTGCCGCTTTTTGTTTCCGATAAAATTTTTGCGCCCCCGATTTTTGCCGCATAAAGCGCGCGCAAATGCGGCAAACTTCCTGTAAAGGAAATTTTTGTTATGCAGGGACAGACGATCTACTTCAAAAACAAACCGAAAATCATTTCCGCCGCGGCGATCGCGGGGCCGAAAGAATGCGAGGGCGTTCTGCGCGAATACGTCGACTGCGCCCTTTCCGACGATATGTTCGGGGAAAAGACCTTTGAACGCGCGGAGCGGAAAATGTTGCTTTACGCGGTGAATACCTGTATCGAAAAGGCGGGGTTCACCCCGAAAAAGATCGACGCATTCATTTCGGGCGACCTTCTCAACCAGATCATTTCCGCAAGTTTTACGGCAAGGGAGATCGGGATCCCGTTTTTGGGCATTTACAGCGCATGTTCGACGATGAGCGAAGGGTATCTGCTCGGCGCGGTCCTCACGGACGGGGGATTTGCCCGCAACGTGGTCGCGGCCACGGGCAGTCACTTCTCCTCCGCAGAAAGGCAGTACCGCTATCCGCTCGAACAGGGAACGACGCGCCCGCCGCAATCGCAGTGGACGGTGACCGGCGCGGGCGGCGCCGTCATCTCCTCGGAAGGGAAGGGCCCGGCCATCACTTCCGCCACGATCGGGCGCGTGATCGATTACGGCGTTTCGGACGTCAACAATATGGGTGCCGCAATGGCTCCCGCGGCCGCGGATACCATTCTGGCGCACCTTCGCGACACGGGCAGAAGCCCCGATTATTACGATCTGATCATTACGGGCGATCTCGGCGCGCTCGGCAGCAGGCTGGTAAAGGATCTCGCATGGGAGCGCGGGGCGGACATTTCCGCCAATCACGTGGACTGCGGCGAGATCGTGTATAAGGTGATCGAGGACGAGTTTCAGGGAGGAAGCGGCGCCGGCTGCAGCGCCGTCGTCATGAATTCTTACATCTACGATAAAATGACGCGGGGCGGCGGGATCCGGAAGGTGCTTTTTGCGGCGACGGGCGCGCTTCTCTCCACCGTTTCTTCGGGGCAGGGGGAAACGATCCCCTGCATTTCGCACGCGGTTTCCATCGAAAATTTGGGGGAAGAAGACTGAAATGGACAAATATATCGATATACTTCTGATGTTCGTAAAGGCGTTCGCGGTAGGCGGCATCATCTGCACGATCGCGCAGGTCATCATCAACTGCACCAAACTTACGGCGGGCAAAATACTTGTGTATTTCATGCTGTCGGGGGTGGTGCTGCAGGCGCTGGGGCTGTACCAGTATCTCGTCGATTTTGCGGGCGCGGGCGCGACCGTTCCCATTTCGGGGTTCGGATATCTGCTCGCTCGCGGCGCCATGCGCGGCGCACAGAAAGGGATCTTTTACGCGGTGACAGGCCCGCTCGCGGCGGCGAGTGCGGGCGTTTCGGCCGCAGTCATCTTTTCCTTTCTCTTCGCCCTCATCTTCCGTCCGAAAAGCAAAAAAAACTGATCTTTTTGCCGTCATAAAATCAGGCGTGCGGGCATAAAATGTACTGAATTATGTCTTATCCCGCAAGTTACCGCTACAAGCGGAAAAGAGTGCCGAAAAAGGCAAAAATACTCATCATTGTCGGGGCCGTGCTTGCCGCCGTGATCGTCGCGGTCGTTTTTTTTCAGAAAAACGTGACCAAGATCTTGTACAGGCTGAGCGAGGCGAGCGTGCAGTCCATGACGGTCCTCTCCGTCAACGAGGCGGTGTCCGAGACGCTGGAACGCATCGATTACGATTCGCTGATCACCGTGACGCACGGCAGCGACGGCGCCGTGACGGGGATCTCGGCAAATGCGCAAAAGGTAAATCTGTTGGCTCGGACGACGGCCACCCTCTCCATGGCGAACCTTTCCGCGCGGAGCGAAAACGGGATCAAAGTGCCCGTGGGCGCGTTCACGGGGATAGAATTTCTTGCGGGCTTCGGCCCCAAAGTGACCTTCAAGATCATATCGGTGAGCAGGGTATCCTGCGAATTTGATTCCGCCTTTTCGAGCGCGGGCGTCAACCAGACGCGCCACAGCGTCTATATGGACGTAGAGGCGACGGTGACCGTCGTCATGCCGTCCGGCTCCAAAGAGATCTCTTCGGTGACGGAAGTGCTGGTCGCCGAAAGCGTCATCGTGGGGGAAGTGCCCGATGTGTTTTTGCAGGGGGATATTTTCGGCGAAAGGTACGATCTCGTGCCCTGATGAAATTTATTTTGCAGCGGGCCCGTTTTTTTGTTGACATTTTTCGGGGATTCGGTTATATTTATAGCATACAGAAAGGCTGTGATAAAGACAGACGGACGAACCGTTTTTCCAAGAGAGGGAAGCCCGCCGGCTGAAAAGTTTCCCGTCAAGCGCGTCCGTTATTCCCTTTGGAGCCGCCGCACGAACCCCGAACGGCAAGTAGTGCGCGCCGTATTCCGCGCGTTAAGCGGACAACGAGGCGGAATTTTATTCCGCGAACATAGGTGGTACAGCGCGAACGGCGCCCTGTGATTTTTCACGGGGCGCTTATTTTTTATTCGATTCCGCCGCGCGGCGGAAACAGCGGAGGCAATATGACGGAAAATCTCGAGATCCTGAAAGAGGAGATCGCCGCCCGCCTGCAGGCGGGGGCAGACATGACGAGGAAAGATCTTTTCGACGTCAAAATGGAGTATCTGGGCAAAACGGGCAAAATATCGGCCCTGTCCAAGGGCATGCGCGACGTGCCTGCGGAGGAGCGTCCCGCCCTCGGCAAGCGCATCAACGAGGTGCGCGTCTGGGCGGAAGAGACGTTTGCCGCCAAGGAAGAGGAACTGAAAAAGAAAGAACTCGCCGCAAAGTACAGTGCGGAGCGGGTAGACGTAACGATGCCCGCCGATTTTTCCGGGACGGGCACGCAGCACCCCATCAGCATCGTGAAAAAAGAGATCATCGAATGCTTTGCCGGCATGGGATTCGAAATTTACGAAGGGCCGGAGATCGAAAAGGATTATTATAATTTTCAGGCGCTAAACATCCCCGCCGATCATCCCGCGCGCGATATGCAGGATACTTTTTTCATTACCGAAGAATTGCTCCTGCGTTCGCAGACGTCGTCGGGGCAGATCCGCGTAATGGAAAACAAAAAACCTCCCATCAAGGTGCTCAGCCCCGGGCGAGTGTACCGTTCGGACAGCGACGCGACGCATTCTCCCATGTTCCATCAGATGGAGGGGCTGGTCGTGGACAAGGGCATCACGCTGTGCGATCTTAAAGGGATCCTCGACGTGTTTGCGAAAAAAATGTTCACGTCCGAGACCAAAACGCGCCTGCGCCCCTCTTACTTTCCGTTTACGGAGCCGAGCGTGGAAGTCGATCTTTCCTGCCACAACTGCGGCGGAAAGGGCTGCCGCATCTGCAAGGGCACCGGCTGGATCGAAATTCTGGGCGCTGGCATGGTCAACCGCAGGGTGCTCGAAAATTGCGGCGTCGATCCCGACGTATATACGGGTTTTGCGTTCGGCATGGGGCTGGAACGCATCGCGATGATCAAATTCGGCATCAACGACATGCGCTATCTGTTTGAAAACGACGTGCGCCTTTTGAAGCAGTTCAGAGATTAAAGGAGGAACATCGGATTATGAAAGTGCCTTTCAGTTGGCTCAAAGATTACGTGGATATAGACGTTTCCGCCGAAGAACTCAAAGACAGGCTGTTTTCCTGCGGCTTCGAGGTGGAAGAACTCGTTTACGTGGGTGCGGAGATCGACCGCTGCGTTGTCGGCAGGATCACTTCCGTCGTCAAACACCCCGACGCGGATAAACTGAAGATCTGTAAACTCGACTGCGGCGAATACGGCGCGGATATACAGATCGTCACGGGTGCGGACAACATTGCGGAAGGGGATCTCGTTCCGGTGGCTCTGGACGGTTCTTCCCTGCACGGCGGCGTAAAGATCAAAAAGGGGAAACTGCGCGGCGTCGAGTCGTGCGGCATGCTCTGTTCGGGCGAAGAACTGGGCATCAGCGACGATTGGTACGACGGCGCGGACGTGTACGGGATCCTGATCCTCAAAGAGGATATTCCCCTCGGTACGGATATCAAAAAGGTCGTGGGGCTGGACGATTATATTTTCGACATTGCCGTGACCGCCAACCGGCCCGACTGCCAGAGCATCTACGGGATCGCGCGGGAAGTCGCCGCTCTCTTGAAAAAACCGCTGCGCGCGCTGGATCTGACCTATACCGCAGATACGTTTACCACGAGCGGCAGAGTCAGCGTGAGCGTAGAGGCTCCCGACCTTTGCCCCCGCTATATCGCGCATTACGTGCGCGATCTGAAGATCGAAAAATCTCCCCTTTGGATGCGCCGCAGGCTGGCGCTTGCGGGGCTGCGTTCCATCAGCAACGTGGTCGACATCACCAATTTTGTGCTTTTGGAACTCGGTCAGCCCATGCATGCGTTTGATCTCGGCCGCATTGCGCAGAGCCGCATCTGCGTGCGCCGCGCGGCGGAAGGAGAAAAGATCGTCACGCTCGACGAAAAGGAGTTCAAACTCAACGAAAACACCCTCGTCATCGCGGACGGCAGCAAACCGGTCGCTCTTGCGGGGATCATGGGCGGCTTAAACAGCGGCATCGGAGAGGAAACGGGAGAAGTGCTCTTCGAAAGCGCGAAATTCGAACGCGCGAATATCCGCCGCACCTCCCGCAGGCTCGGCCAGAAGAGCGATTCTTCCGCCCGTTTCGAAAAGGGCGTCGACGCTTATACGACGGGCGTAGCGATCAACCGCGCGCTCAACCTCATCGAGGAACTTGGCTGCGGCAGGATCGCCTGCGACAGGTATGACCTCGAGGCGGAGACCCCGCCCCCCGTCAAAATAGAAACTTCTTATTCTCAGATCAACGCGCTCTTGGGGATCGAGGTGCCCAAAGCGGAGATCAAGGGCATCCTCGAACGCCTCAACTTCAACGTCCGCGCAAAGGGCGACGCGATCAGCGTGACCGCGCCCGCCTACAGAGAGGACGTGGAAGGGTATCCCGATCTTGCGGAGGAAGTCATCCGCATGTACGGCTACGATCATATCGAGGGGACCTTTATGCCGACGGCCGAGATCACGGACGGCGGCCTGACCGAGGCACAGAGGGAAGAGGAGCGCGTCAGGCGGATCGTGCGCGGCCAGAATTACGACGAGATCGTGACCTATTCCTTTATTTCTCCCAAAGATTACGAACTTTTGCGGCTGGACGAAGAAGGGAAAAGGGCGATCCGCATCCTGAACCCCATCGGCGAGGATCTGAGCCTGATGCGCACGACGCTTGCACCCTCCATGTTGCAGACGATCGTCCGCAATCTCCGTCGCGGCAATGCGTCGGCACGGTTTTTCGAACTTGCGAACGCATATCTTGCGGAGGAACTTCCCTTAAAGGATCTTCCCAAGGAGGAAAAGATCCTCGCAACGGGCGTGTTCGGGGCAAAGGAAACTTTCTTTACGGCAAAGGGCGTCTATGAGGCGGTCGCCGCGCAGTACGGCCTGCGGTTCGGTTACGAACCCTGCGAAAAGCCTTTCCTTCATCCGGGAAAATGCGCAAAGATCCTTCTCGGAGAGGAGGAGATCGGGTATTTCGGCGAACTCGCTCCCGATATTGCGGAACAGTTGGCGATCGAAACGAACGTCTATCTCGGCGAACTCGATTACGGAAAACTGGAAAAAAATCTTTCGTCGGCGATCAGGTTCTCGCCGCTGCCCAAATTTCCGGAAACGGTGCGCGACCTCGCGCTGATCGTCGGGGAAGAAGTGACGTGCGCCGAAGCGGAACGCGAGATCCGCGAGGGCAGCAAATACGTGACTTCGGTAAAACTGTTCGATGTTTACCGCGGCAGTCAGATCGGCGAGGGCAAAAAGAGCATGGCGTTTTCCGTCACGTTCACGCCGCGCGAAAAGGCGCTTTCGCCCGAAGACGTGGACGGGAACGTCAAACGCATCCTCAAACGCCTGTCCGAAAAACTGGGCGCGGAACTCCGCTGACGGCAAGGGCAATTTTGCGCGCTTTTTCGGAAAAGGCGCGAATAAGATTGCAAGCGTCTGCAAAATGTGATAAAATAATCGTCAATATACTTGAACGGAAAAAAGGGGAGGCTTAGGCGATGTTCAGTCCCGAAATAGAAACGATCGACAGAAAAGCGCTGAAAGAAATGCAGTTGGAGCGGCTGAAATATACTGTCCGCTACGCATATGAAAACGTGCCCATGTACAGGGAGCGCTTCGACGCGATCGGCTTGAAGCCCGAACACATCAAAACTTTCAAAGATCTCGAAAATATACCGTATACGACCAAAGACGACCTGCGCGACCATTATCCTTTCGGCCTGTATGCGGTACCGATGAAAAAGATCATCCGCATCCACGCTTCCAGCGGCACGACGGGCAAACCGATCACGTGCGGATATACGCGGCGCGACCTCGACAACTGGTCCACCTGTCTTGCCCGTCTTCTGTCCATGGCGGGGGCGACGGATGAAGATATTTTTCAGATCTCTTTCGGCTACGGCCTGTTTACGGGCGGTTTCGGCCTGCATTACGGCGTCGAAAAACTGGGCGCAACGGTCGTTCCCATGTCGTCGGGCAATACGGAGCGGCAGTTGATGCTGATGAAGGATTTCGGCGTGACCGCTCTGATCGCCACGCCCAGTTATGCGATGTATCTGGGCGAAACGGCAAAGAGGGAAGGGATTTTGCAAGATCTCAAAGTGCGGCTCATCTGTATGGGTGCGGAGGCGTCCACGGCGGAAACGCACGAATCTCTGCAACATATTTTCAACGCGTTCCCGACGGAAAATTACGGCCTGACCGAAGTCGGCGGGCCGGGCGTCGCGGGAGAATGCCGCGAAAAGGCGGGCATGCATATCAACGAGGATATGTTCTATCCCGAGATCGTGAATATCGAAAAGAACAAGGTGCTCTCCGAAGGGGAGGAGGGGGAAATGGTCCTCACCACTCTCACCAAGGAGGGGATGCCCATTCTCCGCTACCGCACGAAGGATATCACGTCCATTACATACGAGCCCTGCAAATGCGGCAGGACTCTCGCGCGCATGTCCCGCGTGAAGGGCAGAACGGACGATATGCTCATCATCCGCGGCGTCAACGTATTCCCTTCGCAGATCGAGAGCGTGCTCATGGGCATGGAAGAGTTGGGCAAAACGTACGAGATCATCGTGGACAGGGTCAACTACATGGACACGCTGGAAGTGAAAGTGGAAGTCGACGATGCCAATCTTCTTACCGATTACTCGAAACTTGAAGAACTCGTCGCCAAGATCAAGCATAAATTGCGCGTCGTTCTGCAGATCGACGTCAAGGTCAAACTCGTGGAGCCCTTCTCCATCAAGCGTGCGGAGGGCAAGGTGAAACGGGTCACGGACCTTCGCAAAAAATAAAATTACCGCAGAAATACACAAAGGTTGGTTATTGTTATGAAAAAATTGTTGTTGGGAGATTTTGCCGTCGCGCGCGGTGCCTGGGAAGCGGGCGTAAAAGTCGCGGCCGCCTATCCCGGAACGCCCTCCACGGAGATCACGGAGGAACTTGCGCGCTATCCGGAAGTTTACAGCGAGTGGTCGCCGAATGAAAAAGTGGCCCTCGAAGTCGGCATCGGCGCTTCAATCAAGGGTGCCCGCACCATCGTTTCCATGAAGCACGTCGGGCTCAACGTCGCATGCGATCCGCTCTTTACGGCGGCGTATACGGGCGTAAACGGCGGCCTGGTCATCGCCGTTGCGGATGACCCCTCCGTTTTCAGTTCGCAGAACGAACAGGATACGCGCCTGACCGCCGTCAGCGCGAAAGTGCCCGTTCTGGAGCCTTCCGACAGCGGAGAAGTGAAAGAATTCACAAAATACGCGTTCGAACTTTCCGAAAAGTACGACACGCCCGTCATCCTCCGTCTTACGACGCGCGTCGCGCACTCGCAGAGCCTTGTGGAACTTTGCGACAGGGAAGAGAGGGAAAACAGGCCGTACGAGCGCAACATCGCAAAATACGTCATGATGCCCGCAAACGCGCGCGTCAAACATACGGTCGTCGAAGACCGTATCGAAAGGCTTTCCCATGATTCCGATTCCTTTGCGATCAACCGCATCGAAGAGGGGAGCAAAGATCTCGGCATCATCTGTTCCGGCGGCGTATACGAATACGTCAAGGAGGCACTGCCCGAAGCGAGCGTTCTCAAACTGGGCATGGTATATCCGCTTCCGTACGGGCTGATCGAAAAGTTTGCGGCGGGGGTGAAGCGTTGCATCGTCGCAGAGGAACTCGCGCCCCACCTCGAAACGCTGATCAAGGCGCACGGGATCCAGGTAGAGGGCAAAAACCTCTTCCCGCTTTGCGGAGAATTTTCCGCCCGTCTCATCCGCGAATGCGTGCTGGGAGAAAAGGAAGAGGTGCGTGCGGAAAATGTTCCCGCCCGTCCTCCCGTACTGTGCGCGGGCTGCCCGCACAGGGGCGTTTTCTACGTGCTTTCCAAACTGAAACTCAACGTCCTGGGGGATATCGGCTGTTATACTTTGGGTGCGGTGCCGCCCCTCGGCTCGATGGACGCGGTCGTCTGCATGGGAGCAAGCGTCGGCATGGCGATCGGGTTCGACAAGGCGGATCCGGAAGCGCACAAACATTCCGTCGCGGTCATCGGCGATTCCACCTTTATCCACAGCGGCATTACGGGGCTGATCGACGCCGTTTACAATAAGGCGAAAATCACCGTCGTTATTTTGGACAACCGTACGACGGGCATGACGGGGCATCAGAATCACCCCGCCACCGGAAAGACGATCAAAAACGAACCTACATACGAATTGCAGTTGGACGAAGTGTGCCGCGCCGTCGGCGTGAAAAACGTCTGCACGGTCGATCCCGGCAACCTCGCGGAAACGGAAGCGGCGATCAAAGCGGCGCTCGAAAGCGACGAAGTATCCGTCGTGATCGCGAAAAAGCCGTGCGTGCTTTTGACCAAAAAGTTATATAACGGATTCAAAGTCAACGAAAAATGCAAAAAGTGCAAGGCATGTCTGAAACTCGGCTGCCCCGCCATCGTCAACGGCAAGGACGGCATCACCATCGACGTTTCGCTTTGCACGGAATGTGGCCTTTGCAAAAGTGTCTGCAAATTCGGCGCGATCGAAGGGGAGGTCAGGTAATATGGATATTTTGATCGTAGGAGTCGGCGGGCAGGGAACGCTGCTCGCAAGCCGCGTTTTGGGCAAATACGCGCTCGATTGCGGCTACGACGTGAAGTTGAGCGAGGTGCACGGCATGGCGCAGCGCGGCGGCAGCGTCATGACGTACGTACGCATCGGGCAGAAGATCGCCTCTCCCATCATCGGCGAGGGCGGCGCAGATCTCATCCTCGCCTTTGAAAAACTGGAAGCGCTGCGCTATGCGCATTACCTCAAAAAGGGCGGCAGCGTGCTTTATTCCACGCAGGAGATCATGCCCATGCCCGTCGTAACGGGCGCGGCGGAGTATCCGAAGGGGATCGAAGGCAAACTCGTCGGGCAGGGGGTCGATGCGCTGGGGCTCGCGCTCGAAGCGGGCAACGCAAAGGCGGCAAATTCCGTCATGCTCGGCGCGCTTTGCAAAAAACTCGGGTTCGACAGGGAAAAGTTTGAGGGAGCGCTCCTTGCAAGCATTCCGCAAAAGACGGTCGAGATGAACAAAAAAGCGTTCGAACTCGGATACGCGGCAATCTGAAAAAACAAAAGGGGAAACGACAATGAGCAAAGTCAAAGATTATATCTATCGTCCGGAATTCGAATGCATGAGCCGTTCGGAAATGGAAAATCTGCAGAGCGAACGGCTGAGAAAAACGGTAGAGCGGGTGTATAACAACTGCAAGCCTTACCGCGCGAAGATGGACGAACTCAAACTGAAACCGTCCGATATAAAGTCGGTTTCCGATCTTTCCAAACTGCCCTTTACGGTCAAACACGACTTGCGGGAAGCGTACCCGTTCGGGTTTTATTCCGCGCCGTCCGACGAGATCGTCGAAGTGCACGCCTCCAGCGGTACGACGGGCAAACTGACCGTCGTCGGCTATACGCAGAACGATATCGACGTTTGGGCGGAGATCGCTGCCCGCAGCCTCGCGATGGCGGGCGTCACAAAAAGTTCGATGGTGCACGTGGCTTACGGCTACGGCCTGTTTACGGGCGGGCTGGGCGCGCATTACGGCGCACAGAAGATCGGCGCGTCCACCGTTCCGGCGAGCGCGGGCAACACGATCCGCCAACTCACGCTGCTGCGCGATTTCGGTGCGACGCACCTATGCTGTACCCCTTCGTACGCGATCTTTCTCGGCACGGAAATTCAGAAAGCGGGCATGAACATTGAAGATTTCTCCCTCGTCGGCGGCGCTTTCGGCGCGGAACCTTGGACGTATCAGATGCGCGACGAACTGGAAAGGCTCCTGCATATCGACGCTTTGGACATATACGGCCTTTCGGAGATTTCCGGTCCCGGCGTCTCGATGGAGTGCATGCAAAAGCACGGCAATCACGTTCAGGAAGATCATTTCATTCCCGAAATCATCGACCCCGTCACGCTTGAGCCGCTCCCGTTCGGCAGCGAGGGCGAACTCGTGTTCACGACGATCACCAAGACGGGCCAGCCGCTCATCCGCTACCGCACGCGCGATCTGTGCACGCTGTCCGACGAAAAGTGCGCCTGCGGCAGAACGACGGTCAAAATGAGCAAGGTCAAGGGCCGTTCGGACGATATGCTCATCATCCGCGGCGTCAACGTATTCCCGTCCCAGATCGAGGCTGCGATCATGAATGTCTCGGGCGTATCGCCGCATTATATGATTTATGTGGACAGGATCAACAACCTCGACGTGATGGAGATCGATATCGAACTGGACGGCAATCTGACGCCCGACAAAGTTTCCGACGTCGAGTCCATCAAAAAGAAGGTGGAAACGGAAGTCAATTCCTACATAGGGCTGAGTGCCAGGATCAAACTGTGCGAGAGCGGCAGCATCCAGCGGAGCGAAGGCAAAGCGGTGCGCGTGATCGACAGGCGCAAATAAATCGGGATAAGGAGGAAAAATACCATGTTAGTCAAACAACTTTCCGTTTTTATGGAAAACAGGCCGGGCAGGCTGTATAAACTCACGCACGCGCTGGGAAAAGAGGGGATCGATTTTGTGACCCTCTCCATCGCGGACACCAAAGATTTCGGCATCGTCCGATTTATCGCGCGCGACAACGAGCGCGCTTTCGAGATCCTGAAAAACGAGGGCTTTACCGTGGGCATCACCGAACTGATCGGCGTGGAAGTGGCGGATAAGCCCAACGCGCTTGCCGAGGTGGTCGCGCTGATGGAACAGGAGAACATCAACATCGAATATCTGTATTCCTTTGTGCTGACCAACCACAACACCGCAAAGATCCTGATGCGCGTGAACGATACCGACCGCGCCGTAAAGATCCTCGAACAGAAAGGGATCAAACTGCTTTCCGAAAAAATTCTGTAAGCGGATGAAGAAGAGAGCCGCCTTTGTAGGGCGGCTCTGTTTTCTGCCCGGAAAGGGCAGGCGAGGAAATCATTATGTGGTTTGACGAGAGCGTCTTTTATCAGATCTATCCGCTCGGGTACTGCGGAGCGGAAAAATACAACGACGGAGGCGAGGTGCGCCGCCGCCTTTATAAAATAGAGGAAAACATTCCCGCGCTCAGGTCGCTCGGGTTCAACGCGGTGCTTTTGAATCCGCTCTTTGAAAGCGGCCGGCACGGGTACGACACGGTCGATTTTTATCGCGTGGACAGGCGGCTCGGAGAGAATGCGGATTTCCGTTCGCTCGTCGGAAAATTTCACGAGGCTGGCATGCGCGTCGTGCTCGACGGCGTGTTCAATCATGTCGGGCGTGGCTTTTTCGCCTTTGATGAGGTGCGTAAACACCGCGAGCGTTCGGACAAAAAAGATTGGTTTCATATCGATTTCAACGGCAATACGCAGTATAACGACGGTTTTTGGTACGAGGGCTGGGAAGGGCATCAGGAACTGGTAAAACTCAATCTGCAAAATCCTGCCGTGCTCGAATATATCGCCGGTGCCGTGCGCATGTGGATCGGCGAATTCGGCATAGACGGTCTCCGCCTCGACGTCGCGTACATGCTGCCCGAGTGGTTTTTCGAATGGCTCAGGCGCATCGTCTCTGAGATGAGGCCGGACTTTTTCCTGTTGGGAGAGGTGATCCACTGCCAGAACTTTGCAAAAAATCTGACGCCCGCCCGTCTCGATTCCATCACGAATTACGAATGTTACAAGGGGCTGACTTCTGCGCTCAATTCCGACAATCTGTTTGAGATCGAACATTCCCTCGAACGGCTGTTCGGCGCGCAGCCCTGGTGCCTGTATACCGGTAAAAATCTGCTGTCGTTTGCCGACAATCACGACGTAACGCGCGCCTGTTCCGCGCTGAGGGACAAGCGCAAACTATCCGCTCTGTACGCGATCTTATATTCGATGCCGGGCATACCGTGCGTCTACTACGGTTCGGAATACGGCGCGGAAGGGGAGAAGGGGCGCGGCGAGGACGGAGACGACGCGCTCCGTCCGTGCATGGACGCCGTCGACCGCGGCAAAGCGCCCGAACTGACGCGTCTGATCGGAAAACTCAATCGGATCCGCGCGGGCGAACGTGCGCTCGCTTACGGAAGTTACGAAAAATGCGTCCTTTCCAACAAATACATGTGTTTTCGCAGAGAACGGGAGGGAGAGCGGATCTACTGCGCGGTCAACATATCGGAAACGCCCGTGGCGATGCACGTCGAAAACGCGGACGGGACGGATCTTCTGACGGGCGAGCGCTGCGCTTTACAGGATTTTGTCCTTTCTCCCTTTTCGGCAAAAATCATCAAAAAGGGATAAGATCCGCGCCGAAAAATTTGCATAACAATTTTTTATGAAAACGATTACAAACGATAGACAAACGCATAAAATATCTATATAATTGACCTGATTATGAAATGCCGAGGTCTCGCGTTATGAGAGGTTCGACGGATCTTACGGTCGGAAATCCCTGGAAAAACATCCTGTTTTTCTGCATCCCGATTTTGATCAGCAATATTTTTCAGCAGTTATACAGCATGGTCGATACCATCATCGTGGGCAAGACCATCTCTCTTTCCGCGCTCGCCGCGGTCGGCTGCACGGGGTCCATCAGTTTTCTGATCATGGGGTTCGTCTCCGGCATCACGAGCGGGTTCGGCGTGCTGATGGCGCAGTTTTACGGCGCGAAGGATGAAGAGGGGTTCAAGCGTGCGGTGGGTACCTGTTACCTTCTGTGCGCCATGGTCACCGTCGTCGTGACGGCGATCGCCGTGCCGACGGCCATGCCCCTTTTGCGGCTGATGAAAACGGGCGACGATATCATCGGCGACGCGCATTCTTACATAGTTACGATCTACTGGGGGATATTCTGTGCCGTCATCTATAATATGTCGGCGGCGATGCTCCGTTCCATCGGAGACAGCCGTTCCCCGCTCATTTTCCTCATCATTGCCTCTGTTTTGAATATCGGGCTTGATTTTCTGTGCATTCTCGTATTCGATATGGGCGTGATGGGCGCGGGGCTTGCGACGGTTTTTTCCGAACTGCTGTCCGGTATCGCATGTCTCGTATACGGCCTGAAGCGTTACAAGATCCTGCGCATCGGCAGGGCGCACCTGAAATGGAGCGGTTCGCTCGCCTGGAAGCATATCAAGATCGGTCTGCCCATGGCGCTGCAGTTTTCCATCACAGCCATCGGCGTCATGGTCGTTCAGACCGTTCTCAACGGAATGGGAACGATGTCCGTTGCCGCCTATACCGCGGCCTCGAAGATCGATACCATTGCACAGCAGCCGCTCATTGCGATCGGGGCGGCGATCGCCACGTACTGCGCGCAGAATTACGGCGCTCAGCAATTTACACGTATCAAAAAGGGGATGAACGTCGGTCTTGTCTTATCGGTCGCGTTCAGCGCGTTCGGATTTCTGCTCGTGTTTACGCTCAAATCTCCGCTGTTGCGCCTCTTTTCCGACGATTACGCCGCCATCGAGCAACAGGCGACGCAATACCTTTATATCAATGCGGGCACGTACGTCCTTTTGGGGCTGATCCATCTCTACCGCAACGGGATCCAGGGCATGGGCTTTTCCGCCGTGACGATGCTGTCGGGCGGCATCGAACTTGTCATGCGCGTCGTGGCGGCGCTCGTATTTGCTCGTTACTTCGGCTATATCGGGGTGTGTACGGCAAACCCCGCGGCATGGCTGGGTGCGGATATCATCCTGATCTCCATTTACGTCTATATTTACTGCAAGCGTTTCCGCCCCGCTCTGAAGCGGGAACAGGAGGGCGCGGCCGTTGCTTCGGCCAAGATCAAAAACGAATAGAAAAAACCGCTCTGAAAGGGGCGGTTTTTTATTGACAAAAAATATCCGTATATGTATAATTATTCCTATATTTGAATAATTATTCTGTCACGCCGCAAGGCGGCGGGTGAGGAGCATGGAATGGAAGTCGTACTGTATATCGTAATACTCGTTCTGTTCTTTGCGCTGATGATCTTTATCGGCGTCAAAAACAGCCGAAGCACCAAATCGGTGCAGGGGTTTGTGCTGGGCAGCAGGTCCGTAGGGCCGTGGCTGTCTGCTTTCGCTTACGGAACTTCTTATTTTTCCGCGGTCATCTTTATCGGGTATGCGGGGCAGTTCGGCTGGAAGTTCGGCATTGCCGCCACGTGGATCGGCATCGGAAACGCACTGATCGGCTCTCTGCTCGCATGGGCGGTTTTGGGCAAGCGGACGCGCGTGATGACGCAGCAACTCGATTCCGCGACCATGCCCGATTTTTTCGGAAAGCGCTTCGCGGACAGCAAACTGAAGATCGCGGCTTCCGTCATCGTCTTTATTTTCCTGATCCCGTATACGGCTTCCCTGTATAAGGGGCTGGGCAGTCTCTTTGAAATGGCGTTCAATATACCGTATTGGGTCTGCATCCTCATCATGGCGGTCATTACGGGCGTATACGTTTTGATCGGCGGCTATATGGCGACCGCCTGGAACGATTTCATTCAGGGCATCGTCATGCTGGTCGGCATCATCGTCGTCGTGGCGGCCGTGTTGCTCGGGTACGGCGGTCTGAGTCAGGCGCTCGCCGATCTTTCTCAGATAGACAGCGGTTCGCTGAACGGGGCGTACGTCTCCTTTTTCGGCCCCGATCTGTACGGGCTTTTGATGGTGATCATTCTGACCAGCCTCGGCACCTGGGGGCTGCCGCAGATGGTACAGAAATATTATGCCATCAAAAACGAGGGTTCCATTAAAAAGGGCATGATCATCAGCACGCTGTTCGCGCTGATCGTTGCGGGAGGGTGCTATTTCCTCGGCGGGTTCGGCAGACTTCTGGGCGGGGACTATTCGGGCAATTACGATGCGATCATTCCCGCGCTCATTTCCGATCTGAATCCGATCATCATTGCGCTGGTGCTCGTTCTGGTCGTTGCGGCGTCCATGAGCACGCTCGCCTCGCTCGTCATGAGTTCGAGTTCCACCCTCACGCTCGATTTGATCAAGGGCGTCAGGAAGGATATGGGGCACAAGAGCCAGATGTTTTTGATCCGCTTTTTTATCGCGCTGTTTATCGTTGTCAGCGCCGTGATCGCGATCGTTTACGAAGAATTCGGTCTCTCCTTTATCGCGGAGATGATGGGTGTCAGTTGGGGTGCGCTTGCGGGAGCGTTTCTTGCGCCGTACCTGTACAGCCTGTATTGGAAAAAGACGTCGAAAGCGGGCTGTTGGGCTTGTTTTGTATTCGGGGTGGGCATGAGCCTTGCCGCTCTCGTCATCTCGCTGATGCGCTCTTCCGGCGCACTGTCCGATTCGTTCATGCAGTCCTTTCTCTATAAATATTTCTTTTCCTCATCCGTCTACGTCGGCACGTGGACGATGCTGATCGGCTTTCTGATCGTCCCCGTCGTATCGCTGTTCACGCGCGCGCCGGACAGGGAGATGTTGGATAAACTGTTCCGTCCTTTCGGGCAGATGAATCAGGCGTTGGAAGGAGTGGAAAACCTTTACTTTACAAAACAGCCCAAACCCGTCCGCTTTACGGGCGGCGAAGCGGATCCGTCAACAGACGAAGCGGAAACGCCCGCTTCCGACGAGCGGACAGAATGACCGAAACGCCGGATCAAAACAAAAAATTTGACATATTTTCGCAAAGGCAGCCGAAAAACGGCTGCCTTTTTCCGTGCGGTTGTAATTGTTTGTCATATATTTGCATGATTTTATTGACAAATACATAAATAAAGATTATAATAATTTTGTCATTAAAATCTATGACAAGCAATTACAGGAAGTATATGAACAGTTCAGTCAAACATAAAAAGAGCAAAAAGAAACTGCTGATCTGCAGCATCGCCGTTGTTCTTTTGATCGCGGTGACGCTGACGTTGCTTTTCGCCTGCGGAAACAAGGGGACTCCGCCCGTCATTCCCGACGATACGAAGTCTGTCCGCCTTGTTCCGCCCGAAGACGGTTCTTTGCCGGAAGACCATACCAATTTGGAAAATATAGGTTACCTTGCAGGGCGGCTTGCATCCCGCTCTTATTACCATGCGGAAAACGTGGGTACGGTGCAGACGAACATGATGGGCGTCAAGCAGGAGATCGTCGGCAGCAAGGATTATAAAGACGGTATACTCATCGTGGAATCGATCAGCGTCAGCAACAGTTCGCTGGCACCCTCGAAGGCGCAGCAGCGCTATATCGGGGAGGATAAGGCGATCGTCCGCGGCGCGGCGTCCGGCGACAAATCCGACTGGAACGGGCTGGATACCGAATGGTCTACGGGAGACCCCACCGTCTATGACAAAGAGGGGTATGAAAACAAGTACGGCATGTGGCCGACGGAACTTACCGACTATATCGTCAACGAGAATACGATCACGGATTATTCCGATCTGACGGTAGCAGACGGCGTGTACAGCCTGACCGTTTCGCTGGATACGAAATCTTCCGTCTATTATTATATCAACCAGATGAAGACCATGGGGGATCTTCCCAAAGACTCATGGCCCACCTTCTATTCCATTCAGATCACTTTCGAGTTTACTGCAGACTGGACGCTCCTTTCCTATACGGTGCAGGAAGAATACCAGACGTATAAAGCGGGATTCAATGCAGACTGTACGGGCACGAACGCCTTTACCTTTTCTTACGAAGAGGCGGATACGGACGTCTCCGCATATAAAGAGTATTTCGAGCAGTATGCCGACGCGGACGTTACGGGCGGCGGAGAAGAGGATGCGGAATATACCGCGGCAGATTACCTCGGGCTTGGGTTTGCCTCCTTTTTGCAGGGCGAAACTTCTCTGCAGGCGGACCTGACGATCAACGGCACCCCCGTTTCCGCACAGGTGCTCCTTTCCATGGGCAGCGACGCTTCGGGCGGGATCCTTCTCAATTCAATCAAGGCGAATCTTGGTTCGCTCGCTTTTTCTTACGACGGCGGGCAGATCTATCTTTCCTATAAAGATTTTATCGGAAAAATTTCCGAAGAGGACCTGCAGGGCCTGCTGGGCGGTACTTCCCTGTCGGGGCTGTTCGGCGAATTGGATATGGCCGCGCTGATGGATCAGTTGGGCGGCGGCACGATCTCCAAAGACGGAGAAAAGGTGGCCCTTTCCTGCGAATTGACCCTCGGCGATTTCAAACTTCCCTTAACATTCGGCTTTACCGAAATGGACGGGGAGGTCTCCTTTGACTATATTTCCGCAGAGATCTCTCTGTCGGATATCAGCATTTCCGCAAACGTCACGCTTGCAGAAGAGCCGGTGACCGTTTCGATCGATACGGAAAAAGCAGTCGATCTGAAACCGTTCGCGCAAAACATCCTTGCGCTTGCGGAAGGCAAGCGGTTTGAAATTTCCCTCTCGTATTCGAACGAATCGATCGGCCTGTCTTTGGAAGAGGGCTCGATCACCGTCGATCTTTCTTCCGGCTTTGCCGCGGAAGGCGCGTTCACGCTCAGATATGCAGGGCTGAAAATTCCCGTTGCCTTCACGTGGAAAGAGGATGTAGCGTATATCAGAATTTACGGGATCTCGGTCAAAGCGAGCGCGGCGGAGATCAAAGACGCGGTTGCGGCAATTTTGGAGAGCACGGGTACGGAACTTCCCGAAGCGAATATCGATTTGGGATCTCTTATCAGCGCGCTTCTGACGCTGGACTACGACAGCGTGATCAGCGAACTTTCGCTTACGTCGGAAGGGCTTGCGCTGGGCGTGGATCTGGATGGATTGCTGTTCGCTCTGACGGGCGAGGAGAGCGCGCTCGGCGAACTGCGCGCGGAATATACGGCGGCGGACAATGCGTTTACGCTGAACGTGATGGGCGCAGTGATCGGGATCCGCGGTTCGGACGAAGAAGTGGCCGTGCCCGAAGGCGAATATATCTCACTGAGCAGACTGCTGGCATTCGTTACGCCGGTGGAAGAGATCGCGGCGAGCAAAGACGCAGCATTTACGGCGTCGCTGAGCACGGCGCTGAGCGGCGTGAAAATACGGGCGGATCTGACGGGAGAGATCAGGTTCGCAGAACAATCGCCCGAAATATGGCTGAAAGCGGAAGTATTTGCGGGCGACGGAAACCGGATCACGGCGTACATAATTTACGATTCTGCAGGGCTCTTGTTGCAGATCGGAGACGTGAAGGCGCAACTGAAAGCGGAAGATCTTTCAAAAGTGCTCGAAAAACTGACGGAAGGGGATGCAGGAAATACGGCGTTGGAGGCGCTTTCGGCCTTAACCGAAAAGATGGACTTAAACGCATTTTTGGAAAGCCTGGCCCTTGCGGCGCAAGGTGAGAATGCGCTGAAGATCTCGATGAATCTGGCGGCTCTGCTCGGAGAAGACTTCGGCGAAGGCGAATTTACGGTTTCGTCAGAGGGCGGCAGACTCTCCGTGATCGCGGTCAAACCGTTGCAGGTCTCGGGCATCGTATTGGACGGCCTGAGCGTTTCGGCCTGGTCGGGTGCGGGAGAGAATACGTTTGCGATCGAAGGGGCGGTGGACGTATGGCCGCTGATCGAAAGCGCAGAAAAACTGCTTTCGTCTGACGGATTCAAAATAGCGGTAGGGTACGAGAACGAAGATCTCAGCCTGAAGGTGAGCGGCACCCTGCTCGCGACGGTCCGTCCCGAACTTGCACTGCAGGGCAGTCTGTCGGTGACGTTTGCAGATTTGCAGATCCCCGTCACGTTTGTTTATACGGGCGGAGAAAATGCGGGGCTCTGGCTCACCGTCTGCAAACTCCGCGTACATGCCGATCAAAGCGAACTCGACTCTTTGATCGCATCTCTGCAGGAAATTTTGTCTGCCTCCGCGTCCGGCCTTACGGATACCGCTGCGCTGACTGTTTCCGATATCCTTGCAGAGATCCTGCAACTTGATCTTTCGGCAATCCTTGAAGATTTCAGCCTGACGGAAGAGGGCTTCGGTCTGACGGTCGATCTCGATGCGCTTTTGAACGCGCTGACCGGGCAGACGTCCTCTTACGGCGATGTAGTTGCGGAGTATGATCTTGCGGAAAGCGAATTCCGCCTGACGGTAATGGGTGCTTCCGTTGCGCTCTCCTCCTCCGAACACGGGGCAATTTTGCCGCCCGAAGAAGAGTATCTGTCCCTGTCCGTCCTTTTGGATCTCGTCAATACGGCAAAGCAGATCGCCTCTTCCGACGATCTGGCGTTCGGCGCCGAATTTACGACGGCCCTGTTGGAAGTGCCCATGCGCGTCTCTGTCGGCGGCGAAATCAAGTTCGCGGCCGCGCAGGATACCGGCGTGCGCGCCCTTTCGTCCGTCTATCTGATATTGGAATTCAGCCGTGTCGGCGCGGAACTTACGCACCGCGTAGAAATTCTCTACGACGGTTCGCTCACCCTCGCTTACGGCGGATATAAAATGACGTTCACCAAAGACGATCTTTCCGAAGTTCTTGGCAAAATTGAAGAAAAATTCGGCAAAGCGGATACCTATGCGAGCGAACAGTTGGCGGACTTGCAGGCGATCGTTTCCTTCCTGAAACAAAACGCGCAGACACTGCAAAAACTGATCGACAGCCTTGAGATCTCGGCCGCAGAGGGCGGAATGAACGTCGCGGCCGACCTCAGCGCCCTGATACAGGGTATGGGCGGAATTTCGTTGGACGTAACTGTCAAAGACGGAGAAATTTCCGTGCGTTCCTTGAAAGAGATCGCCGTATCCGGTATTTCTCTGCAGAACCTGAGCGCGCGTCTGTTTGTTGCGGAAAACGAGTATGCCGCCGATCTGGGCGGATATAAAGTCTGCAACAACGTATTCGAATTCATTCTGAACGGTTATATGAAACTGTTCGGCAGCGAGTTCGTCGCGTTAGATCTTGCGTACACGGAAGGGGATCTTTCCGTCGCGCTGGACGGCAGACTGCAACTTGCCCCGAACGAAACGGATTCGACCGTCGTCTTCAATCTCGACTTTGCCGCTACGATCGTGCAGGGCGGCTCTGCAAACTACCTGCACCTCGTGATCTTGGAAGACCAACTGTGGATGAGTTATTCGGTGAAGGGGCTTGATGCGGAAAATGCGCTCCGCGTTACGATGCCCGTTTCCGATCTGTTTGTCGCGGGCGGCACGATTCTGCCCATCCTCGCGCCCATTCTCGGCATTACGGAAGACGCCTATTATTACGATTTTGTCAACGTGATCCTCGGCGAAGCATACGAAACGATCAACAGCGGCATCTTCGGCGAAGTGTCGATCGCCGATTGGGTCGGGCTGATCCTCGACATACTCGACGAATACGGCGTCATCGGCGGCGATCCGTCCGCAACCGCTCCCTCCGATACCACATCGGCAGATCAGGTAGCCGATATCGCGATCACCGAATCGAACGGCGTTTGGTCGCTGGCCGTCGTACAGGGAGGAATGGATCTCAGTCTTTCCACGTCGGCGGGAGAAGGTGCGGAAATCGTACAGCCTTCCGGCAATTATCTCGACGGTTCATCCCTCGCGCAACTTCTGAAAGATGTGTTGCGTGCATACGATTACGCGAACCCCGAACAAGGATATTATTTGAGCGGAACCATAAATTTAAATTTCGATTTAAAAATTGATTTGGGATTAGGCTCGCTGTCTTTGGCTGAACATCAGGTACCCGTGCAGATCGATCTGCGCATAGGGTTTGATGAAAATCAAAATCCGCATATATACATTAAAGTCGTCTCGCTGAAAAATGTATACGAAGTGTTCGGTCTCATTCCGGTTACAATCATCAACGCCGATACGACTACAGAAATTGCAATCAAGGATGGCAATATATATATGCGTCGTACGACCCCTGAAGAAACAGAGGTTGAAGAAACGACAGTCGCTTATTCGCGCCGCGGCTATAAATTCGGCGACGATCTGCTGAAGAATTACTATAATATCGTTACGCAGAGAACGGAACGGGATTATTCTGTGCAGTGCAGATCTATGCGCTTAAGTTCGCTTCTCCAAGAAGGAATGCAATCGCTTATGGAGCAACTTTACTTCGTTCTTAATTTGTCCGATACCGTTCAGGGAGTGATCCCCGGTTTTGAAGATACTTCATTGGGCTCTGGCGAGTCTTCGTATGATATCGGCGAGATGGTGAACGGATATACCTATTCAGACAATGTTTATTCGTTAAATTTGAATTTGGCGGCACTTGCGAACAATACCGATCTCGGTTCGTTGAATATCTCTATAGCACGCAACGGCGAAGGGGAACTATTGTCATTGAACGGCAAGATGACAATGCTGAAAAATATTATCACGTTGTCCTTTGATTTTGAGCATGTTTCACCGGGAGAGGATTCTCAAGGGAAACAATTGTGCGACGAGGTAATTGCGTACTTTGCGGAAAACGGGCTGACCGTTCCGGAACAGGGAGTCAATGCAGAAAAAATTTATACGGATGTTCGCGTAACTTGTTCGGAAGGTACGGCCTCCTATTACAAAACAAGTGATAGTTGGGCGAACGGAAGTTATGTGCTGGAAAACGGTGAGTGGCTGAATAAAAATTGGCGTTTCGATTCCTCTACAGGCACGGTCATCGTGGGATAGTATTTATGTATCGTTTTTTGCTGATGGTTGAAAAATTATAAGCAAAAACGCTTTACAAACGGAAAAGTTTGTGCTATTATATTTTATAACATACATATGTTAAACGCTGTGAAGCGGAACAGTACCCCGAATTTCAGGTACACAGAGAACCGTCGGTCGGTGTGAGGCGGTCGAAGATTTCGGGCGAACTCGCCGCCGAGCGGTTTATCCGAAAGCAAAGTAGGGTAAAACGGGTGCTCGCCGTTAAAAGAGAAGGATATGCGCCGGCAAAGGCAAGTATCTTTATGAGTGCGCGCAGGTTCGTCTGCGCGAAAAGGAGTGGTACCGCGAACCCGATTTCGTCTTCTTAAAGAGGAAATCGGGTTTTTTATTTTCTTCCGCAAATTGCGCGGAAGGGCGCGGCGTCCGCCGCAATCCGTAATATGGGAGAGGACAGAATCATGAAAAATTTCGAAAAGTACACAAAACAATATTTTATGCCTCCCGTCCGCTGTATGGACTGGGCGGAAAAAGATGCCGTCGACCATGCGCCCGTGTGGTGCAGCGTCGATCTTCGCGACGGAAATCAGGCTCTGATCGAGCCGATGAGCCTTGCGCAGAAGGTGGAGTTTTTCAAACTTCTCTTAAAGATCGGCTTTAAGGAGATCGAAGTGGGCTTCCCCGCGGCGAGCGAAACGGAATACACGTTTTTGCGCACGCTGATCGAAAACGACCTGATTCCGGACGACGTGACGGTGCAGGTGCTCACGCAGGCGCGCGAGCACATCATCCGCAAGACGTTCGAGGCGATCAAGGGTGCGAAAAACGTCATTGTGCACGTCTATAATTCCACGTCTGTGGCGCAGCGCGAGCAGGTCTTCAAAAAGGACAAGGCGCAGATTCTGAAAATTGCGGTAGACGGCGCAAAACTTCTGAAACAGCTCACCGATGAAGAGGGCGCAAAATACCGCTTCGAATACAGCCCCGAAAGTTTTACGGGCACCGAGCCGGAATACGCGCTGGAAGTTTGCAACGCCGTGCTCGACGTGTGGCAGCCTACGGCGGACAGAAAGGCGGTCATCAACATCCCCGCCACGGTAGAGAACGCGATGCCGCACGTCTTCGCGCAGCAGATCGAATACATTTCCAAAAATCTCAAATACCGCAAGAACGTGATGCTCAGCTTGCACCCGCACAATGACCGCGGCTGCGGTGTCGCCGCGACGGAAATGGGGCTTTTGGCCGGTGCGGACAGGGTGGAAGGCACGCTGTTCGGCAACGGAGAGCGCACGGGCAACGCCGATATCGTCACGATCGCCATGAATATGTTTTCGCAGGGCGTGGATCCGCAGTTGGATTTTTCCTTTATGCCGGAGATCTGCGAAAAATATACGGAATATACCCAAATGAGCGTTTCGCCCCGTCAGCCTTACGCGGGTTCGCTCGTGTTCGCGGCTTTTTCGGGTTCTCATCAGGACGCGATCGCCAAGGGCATGCAGTGGCGCAAAGAGCACGAAATGCCCCATTGGAACGTGCCCTATCTTCCCATCGATCCGAAAGACGTGGGCAGAGAATATCAGACGGACGTCATCCGCATCAACAGCCAGTCCGGCAAAGGGGGCGTCGGCTATATCCTGCAGGAAAATTACGGGCTGAACCTGCCCGCAAAATTCAAAGAGGCGATGGGTTATGCCGCAAAAAGCGTTTCCGACAGGACGCATAAGGAACTCAAACCCGACGAGGTTTACCGCGTATTTATCGACCGTTTCGTGAACAACCGCGAAAAATTTGACATACCCGAATGCCATTTCAGACAACTGGAGGAGGGGATCTCCGCCTCCGTAACGGTTGCGGAAAAGGGCAAAAGCGCCGTCGTCACGGCGGAGGGCAACGGCAGGCTGGACGCCGTCACGAACGCGCTCAAAAAATATTTCGGCGCCGAGTTCGTTCTGACAACTTACGAACAGCACGCTCTGAGCGAAAAATCCGATTCCAAGGCTCTTTCCTTTGTCGGGATCGAAAAGGACGGCAAGTTTTATTGGGGCGCGGGCATCAACGAAGATATCATCCGCTCTTCCATCGACGCATTGATTTCCGCGCTCAACAATTATCTCGAATAATCGGCGTATCCGCCGAAATGCAATAAAAAAGTCCGGTTTTTGCAAGCCGGGCTTTTTCTTTTCGGAAAGAAAAGGTACCTGCACCCTGCGCTTTGATTTCCGAACGAATAATTTATAAATTTTATATCGGGTATAAAATTTAATGATAAAACGAATTTTTTTCATTTCATTGACAAATTTGCGATGAAAGAATTATAATCATGCCATAAAATTTCACGAGCAACAAAGGCGTTGCGGCAGGAACTCTCGGAAAAGGGAGCCCCTTTCGCGGCGCCTCTTGCTTTTTTCAGGAGGTCAAAAAAATGAACGTACCCGAATTGTTCGGTTCGAATGTTTTCAACCGTCAGGTCATGCAGGACAAATTGCCGAAGGATATTTATAAGTCGCTTTCGAAAACCATCGACGAAGGCGCACCGCTCGACATGGGCGTGGCGAATGTCGTGGCAAACGCCATGAAGGATTGGGCAGTGGAAAAGGGGGCGACCCATTTTACCCACTGGTTCCAGCCGATGACGGGCATCACCGCCGAAAAGCACGATTCCTTTATTTCCCCGACCAAAGACGGCAAAGTGATCATGGAGTTTTCGGGCAAAGAACTCGTCGTGGGCGAGCCGGATGCATCGAGTTTCCCCAGCGGAGGCGTGCGCGCCACGTTCGAGGCGCGCGGTTACACGGCATGGGATCCTACGTCCTATGCTTTCGTAAAGGACGGCACGCTGTACATACCCACCGCCTTTTTCTCTTACAGCGGCGAGGTGCTGGATAAAAAGACGCCCCTTCTCAAAAGCATGGAAGCGCTCAACAAACAGGCGCTGCGCATCCTGCGCCTGTTCGGAAACAAAACGGCAAAGCGGGTGTTTTCCACCGTCGGCGCCGAACAGGAATACTTTTTGGTCGATAAACAGGTCTATCTGAAGCGCAAAGATCTCATCTATACGGGCAGGACGCTGTTCGGCGCGAAACCTCCGAAAGGGCAGGAGTTGGAAGATCACTATTTTGGCGCGATCAAAACGCGCGTTTCCGCTTACATGAAAGACCTCGACGAAGAACTTTGGAAACTCGGCATTCTCGCAAAAACCAAACACAACGAGGTCGCGCCCGCCCAGCACGAACTCGCCCCGATCTTTACGAGCACGAACGTCGCTTCCGACCAGAACCAACTCGTCATGGAAACGATGAAGCGGGTGGCGGCAAAACACGGGCTCGTGTGCCTGCTGCATGAAAAGCCGTTCGCGGGCATCAACGGTTCGGGCAAGCACAACAACTGGTCTATGAGCACGGATACGGGGCTCAACCTTCTCGACCCGGGTTCCACGCCCGCCGAAAACGGACAGTTTATGGTGTTTTTGACGGCCGTGATCAAGGCGGTGAACCTGCATCAGGATCTTCTGCGCCTGTCGGTCGCCAGTGCGGGCAACGATCACCGCCTGGGCGCAAACGAAGCGCCGCCTGCCATCGTCTCCGTCTTTTTGGGCGAAGAACTCGAGGCGGTCATCGAGGCTTTGGAAAAGGACGAAAAGTATTCCGGAAAGGGCAAAAAGATCATGAAACTGGGCGTTGATACGCTCCCCGATCTTCCCAAAGACACGACCGACCGCAACCGCACGTCTCCCTTCGCGTTCACGGGCAACAAATTCGAATTCAGAATGGTCGGGTCCTCCTTCTCGCTTGCGGGGCCGAACATTGTGATCAACACGGCCGTGGCGGACGTTTTGCGCGAGTTTGCGGATCAACTGGAAGGTGCCGCAGATTTCAACGCGGCGTTGCACGATCTGGTCGCGGACACGATCAAAGAAAATAAGCGCATCATCTTCAACGGCAACAACTATTCGGAAGAATGGGCAAAAGAAGCGAAAAAGCGCGGCCTTCTGAACCTGAAAAACTCTGCGGAGGCGCTCCCGCATTTTGCGGATAAAAAGAACATCGAACTGTTCGAACGCAACGGCGTGTTTACCGCGCGCGAAGTTGAGACCAGAACGGAGATCATGCTGGAAAACTATTCCAAAGTGCTCACCATCGAGGCGCTCACCATGCTCGAAATGGCGCGCAGGGATATTTATCCCGCCGTCAATGCGTATATCGACAGTCTGTGTGCGACGGTCCGAGCCAAAAAGAAAGCGGACGAAAGTTTGAAATGCGGTGCGGAACAGCGCCTGATCGCAAAACTGACCGCATACAGCGAAGAGATGTTTGACGGCACGGACGAACTCGAAGCGCTTCTTGCGGATGCGAAAAACTGCAAGGACGCAAAAGCGGAGGCGGCATTCTTTGCGGAAAAAGTCCTGCCCGCCATGGAAAAGATCCGCTCCTGCGCCGATGCCTGCGAGGGGCTCGTTTCCGGGCAGTACTGGCCTTTGCCCACATACGGAGAATTGCTGTTCAGCGTTTGATTTTTAAATATGATCTGAAGGAGGTCTGAATGACATGGAAGATATTTTCGGCTCGACGGGCGTATGGTTCTTGATCGGCGCGATCCTTGTCTGGTTCATGCAGGCGGGGTTTGCCATGGTGGAAACGGGTTTCACGCGCGCAAAAAACGCGGGCAACATCATCATGAAAAACCTCATGGATTTCTGTCTCGGAACCATCGTCTTTGTCTTGCTCGGGGCTGGGCTCCTGATGGGCGAGGATGCATTGTTCGGTCTGATCGGGATTCCGAATCTCGGCGTGCTTTCGGATTTTGCGAATTACGATTGGTCAAATTTTTTCTTTAATCTCGTGTTCTGCGCGACGACGGCGACCATCGTATCGGGCGCCATGGCGGAAAGAACAAAATTTCTTTCCTACTGCATCTATTCTCTCGTCATCAGCGCCGTCGTATATCCCATCGAAGCGCATTGGGTATGGGGTGGCGGCTGGCTGACCAATGAAATATTCGGCGTGTACTACGTGGATTTTGCGGGTTCTTCCCTCATCCATATGGTCGGCGGCATTTCCTCGTTTATCGGCGCGCTGATTTTGGGGCCGCGCTGGGGCAAATATCTGGATAAAGACGGAAATCCCACGCTCCTTCGCAAAAACGTAAAATATGTGCGTGCGATCTCCGGGCATAACCTGACGGTCGGTGCCCTCGGCGTGTTTATTCTTTGGTTTTGCTGGTACGGGTTCAACGGTGCGGCGGCAAAAGACATGACGCAACTTGCCCAGATCCTCGTCGTCACCACCGTGGCCACGGCGACATCTACCTGCGCCACTATGATCTTTACCTGGATCAAAAACAAAAAACCGGACGTATCGATGACCCTGAACGGGTCGCTCGCCGGACTTGTGGCCATCACGGCAGGGTGCGCGAACGTCGATGTCGTGGGTGCCTTCTTCATCGGTCTGGTCGCGGGAGTACTCGTCGACGTTGCCGTCGAAGTGATCGATAAAAAATTGCATGTAGACGATCCCGTCGGCGCGATCGCGGTGCACGGCTGCAACGGGCTGTGGGGAACGATAGCCGTAGCGCTGTTTTCAACGGGCATCAACCCCGTGGTGGACAGCGAAACGGGAGTCGTGCTTTCCGCTCAGAAAGGGCTGTTTTACGGCGGCGGGCTGAACATGCTCGGGACGCAGTTGATCGGCATAGTGTGCATCGCCGCATGGACGATCGTCTGCATGATCGCTCTTTTCCAGATCCTCAAACATACCTGCGGCGTCCGCGCTTCCAGGATAGAAGAGATCGAGGGGCTGGACAAACACGAGCACGGCCTGCCGAGCGCATACGCCGACTTTGTCGCTGCGCCGCTCGCGGCTGAAATGCTCGACCCTGAAGGCGTTCCCGCTCTTGAAGGAGAGGAGATCCCTGCCGAAGTGCCTATGGCGGCACAAATCAATGAGAACAAAGATGCGAAACTTTCCAAAGTCGTTATCCTCACCAAGCAGTCCAAGTTCGAATCACTCAAACAGTCGCTCAATGCGATCGGCGTGACGGGGATCACCGTAACGCAGGTGCTGGGATGCGGCGTCCAGAAGGGTGCGGGCGAATATTATCGGGGCGTTAAGGTGGATATGGATCTTCTCCCGAAAGTAAAGGTAGAAGTGGTCGTCAGCAAGGTTCCCGTAGAAGAAGTGGTGGCCGCGGCGCGAAAGGCTCTGTATACCGGGCATATCGGGGACGGAAAAATTTTCGTATATGACGTGGAAGATGTCGTGCGGATCCGTACGGGCGAAAGCGGATATGACGCCCTGCAGGATCCTGATCAGACATGATAAACTTTTCATTGGCTCACACTCGTTTTCTCATAAGCAGGAATGTGCTCCGCCGCAAGGCGGGGCGCATTTCCTTTTGCGGGTTTTTCCAAAAAGATAATTTTTGCTTATATTCCTTATTCAAAATAGTGAAAAAACGAATATTTTGTCATTGCTTGACGCTCGAAAGGGGGAAAGCCTATAATAGATGCGTTCAAAAAGATTTACGTTTGCGGGAGAGAACGATATGTTGTTGAAGGAAGGTCAGTTCAGAAATCCGTCGGGTTGCGCCGTTACGGGCGTGATCGACAGGAGCGGCAAGGGTATGAGCGGAGAGGGGATGATCCGTGCGATCTCCGTCATGCGCGACCGCTCCAACGGTTTGGGCGGCGGGTTTGCCGGTTACGGCATTTATCCTCATTATAAAGATTTTTACGCCTTTCATCTTTTCTACGATGAGAAGACGGCGCAGTCGGATACGGAAACTTTTTTGAAAAGACATTTCGAGATCGTGTATTCCTCCGAAATCCAGACACGGAAAATTTCTGCCGTAAAGGACGAACCGCTGATTTTCCGCTATTTTCTGGCGCCTCTGCCGCAGAAACTGGCAAACAGCCATCTGGACGAAAGGGAGTATGTCGCGCGGTGCGTCAACCGCATCAATGCGGAAATCGTCGGCGCATACGTCTTTTCCTGCGGTAAAGATATGGGCATTTTCAAAGGGGTCGGCTATCCCGAGGATATCGGCAGATTTTACCGCCTGGAAGAATACGAGGGATATGCCTGGACGTGTCACGGCAGATATCCGACGAACACGCCCGGCTGGTGGGGCGGCGCGCATCCGTTCGGGCTTTTGGATTTTTCCGTCGTGCACAACGGAGAAATTTCTTCGTACGACGCAAACCGCCGTTACATCGAAATGTTCGGTTACAAATGCACTTTGCAGACGGATACCGAGGTGATCACCTATATCATCGACTATCTCGTGCGAAAAATGGGGCTGACTTTAGAAGAGGTCGCGCACGTGATCGCGGCGTCCTTTTGGTCCACGATCGCGGAAAAAGATGCGGAATCGCGCGAGCAGGAAACGCTGCTCCGCCGCATGTTTCCCTCTCTGCTCGTAACGGGGCCGTTCTCCATCATACTCGGGTATACGGGCGGTCTGATGGCTTTGGGCGACAGGCTCAAACTCCGCTCCATGGTCTGTGCGGAGAAAGGGGATAAGGCATATATCGCGAGCGAAGAGAGCGCGATCAGGATGATCGAACCGGATCTTGACAGGGTCTGGACGCCTGCGGGCGGCGAGCCGGTGATCTTTGAACTTTACAAAGGAGGGCGCGGCTGATGGATATGTATATACAGCCCGACTATGAAGTCGTGCGGAATTCCGACCGTTGCATTGCCTGCCGCGTCTGCGAGCGGCAGTGCGCAAATCTCGTGCATTCTTACGACCCCGATACGGGCAAAATGAAGGCAGACAGCGAAAAATGCGTGAATTGTCACCGCTGCGTCTGCCTCTGCCCGACGCATGCGCTGAAGATCGTGCGTTCGGACGATACCTATAAAGTCAATGCAAACTGGAGCAACCAGACGATCAACGAGGTGTACAGGCAGGCAAATTCCGGCGGCGTTTTGCTCTCTTCGATGGGAAATCCGAAAGAATATCCGATTTTTTGGGATAAAATGCTCGTCAATGCCTCGCAGGTGACCAATCCGCCCATCGATCCTCTGCGCGAACCCATGGAAACGCAGGTGTTTTTGGGCAAACATACCGTCAAAATCGAGCGCGACGAGCGCGGCAAACTGAAAAACACGCTGTCTCCGCAACTCAAACTCAAAGTGCCCGTCATGTTTTCGGCCATGAGTTACGGCTCGATCAGTTACAATGCGCACGAAAGCCTTGCGCGCGCGGCGGAAGAACTGGGAACATATTACAACACGGGCGAAGGCGGGCTGCATAAGGATTTTTACAAATACGGCAAAAATACCATCGTACAGGTCGCGTCCGGCCGGTTCGGCGTGTTTCGGGATTATCTTGAAAATGCCGCGGCCATCGAGATCAAGATGGGGCAGGGCGCAAAACCGGGGATCGGAGGCCATCTGCCCGGCGCAAAAATTTCCGCCGACGTTTCCGAAACGCGCATGATCCCGCAGGGGGTGGACGCGATTTCTCCCGCGCCGCACCACGATATCTACTCGATCGAAGATCTGCGCCAGTTGGTCTATTCGCTGAAAGAGGCGACCGATTATAAAAAACCCGTTATCGTCAAGATCGCTGCGGTACACAATACGGCGGCGATCGCGAGCGGGATCGCGAGGAGCGGCGCCGATATCATCGCCATCGACGGATATCGCGGCGGCACGGGCGCGGCGCCTACCCGCATCCGCGATAACGTGGGGATCCCCATCGAACTCGCGCTTGCGGAAGCGGACCAGCGCCTCAGGGAAGAGGGGATCCGCGACAACGTGTCCATTGTAGTCGGCGGTTCCATCCGTTCGAGCGCAGATCTCCTCAAGGCCATCGCGCTGGGCGCAGACGCATGTTATATCGGTACGGCGGCGCTTTTGGCGCTCGGCTGTCATCTGTGCAGGACCTGTCACGAGGGGAAATGCAATTGGGGCATCGCCACGCAGAGGCCCGACCTCGTCAAGCGCCTGAATCCGGAGATCGGCTATAAACGGCTCGTCAATCTGGTCACGGCGTGGAATCACGAACTGCAGGAAATGATGGGCGGCATGGGGATCAATTCCGTAGAGGCACTCCGCGGGAACAGGCTGATGCTGCGCGGCGTCGGTCTGACCGATACCGAACTGAAAATTCTCGGCATCAAGTATGCGGGAGAGTCGCTCTGAGTGAGGGAGAGGTTATGAAACGGATCTACGTAAACGAAAAATGGTGCCTCGGCTGCCATCTTTGCGAATATGAATGCGCATTTGCCAATTCGGGCATGACGGATATGGTCAAGGCGCTCAAAGGAAAGGCCATTCACCCGAAGATCAGCGTAGAGGACGGCGGCGACATTCATTTTGCCGTCAACTGCCGTCACTGTACGGATGCGGTATGCGTCAAAAGTTGCATATCGGGCGCCCTTTCCAAAGGAGAGGACGGCGTCGTGCGCATCGACCAAAATAAATGCGTGGGGTGTTTTACCTGTATTCTCGTATGCCCTTACGGGGCGATCATGCCTGCGCCCGACGGCCATGCGGCGCAGAAATGCCAACTTTGCACGGACAATCTGTGCGGAGAGCCCAACTGTGTCATGCACTGCCCCAATCGGGCGATCGTGTTTGAAGAGAGGGCAGAGGGAGGCGCGCAATGAAATATGTGATTATCGGAAATTCCGCCGCCGGCATCGCCGCCGCAGAGGGGATCCGTTCCGCGGACAAAACGGGGGAGATCACCATCGTGAGCGACGAAAAATATCATACGTACGGCAGGCCGCTCATCTCGTATTACCTGCTCGGAAAAACCGATCGCGGCCGCATGCGGTACCGCCCTGCGGATTTTTATCAAAAAAACGGCGTTTCGCCCCTCTTCGGCGTGCGCGCCGAAAAAATCGACGCACAGAAAAAGCAGGTTTTTCTCAGCGATAAAAGGGTGCTTCCGTACGACAAATTGCTGATCGCGACGGGTTCGCGTCCCTTTCTTCCTCCGATGGAGGGGATGGAAGGGGTGAAAAACAAGTTCAGTTTTATGACGTTGGCCGACGCGCTCTCGCTCGAAAAAGTTTTATCCCGCAAAAAGAAGGTGCTGATCGTCGGCGCAGGACTGATCGGGTTAAAATGTCTGGAGGGTATCGCCGGACGGGTCGGAAAGGTCTCCGTCGTCGATATGGCGGACAGGGTACTGCCCAGCATCCTCGACGAAGAGGGCGCGGCGATCGTCCGCCGCGAACTGGAGTCAAAGGGCGCAGAATTCTATCTTTCGGACAGCGTTGCAAAGTTTGAAGGAGATCTCGCCAGGCTGAAAAGCGGCAGAGAGATCCCCTTCGATATCCTGGTCGTTGCGGCGGGCGTCCGCCCGAATACGGAATTGGTGCAGGATGCGGGCGGCGAAGTCGCGCGCGGCATCGTCACCGATTTTCGCGGCGAAACGTCGCTGAAAGACGTGTTTGCCGCAGGAGACTGCGTTGAAAGTTACGATATAACGTCCGGACGCCGCAAGATCCTCGCTCTTTTGCCCAATGCGTACGAGCAGGGCTATTGCGCGGGCGTCAACATGGCGGGCGGCGAGGCGGTTTTCGACCGTGCCATGCCGCTGAACGCCATCGGCTTTTTCGGCTCGCACGTACTCACGGCGGGCAGTTATGAGGGCGAAAGCATCCTCTTTGCGGAAGGGGAACGATACAAAAAATTTTTTGTGAAAGAGGGCAGGCTGAACGGTTTTATCCTCATCAACTGTTCGGAACGCGCGGGGATCTATACGGCCCTGGTCAGAAACGGAACGCCCCTGTCCGAAGTGGATTTTTCACTGCTTGAGGAGAGGCCGATGCTCATGGCGTATCCCCGTGCGGAGCGGGAAAAGATGCTTTCCAGAGAGGTATAAACATGCAGATAGACGCGAAAGATCTTCATTTTTCGGCACTCGGCAGAGCGGTGCGCGAGTGTGCGGACAGGGAGATCGTAATTAAAAATTGTATCGGGCAGAGATATATCGCGTCCGGGCTTTCGGGCAAGGATATCGCGATTTACGGAACGCCGGGCAATGCGCTCGGCGCCTACCTTGACGGCTGCAGGATCGCCGTTCACGGCAACGCGCAGGAGGCCACCGGCGACACCATGAACGGCGGCGAGATCGACGTTTACGGCAGTGCGGGCGATGCAACGGGTTACGCCATGCGCGGAGGCAGGATCTTCGTCCTCGGCGACGTCGGGTATCGCTGCGGCATTCATATGAAGGCGTATAAAGAGAACAAACCCGCGATCGTGATCGGCGGCCGTGCGGGAAGTTTCCTCGGGGAATATCAGGCGGGCGGCATCATCGTCGTGCTCGGAGACAGCGAAGAAAATAAGCCGATCATCGGCAATTTCTGCGGTACAGGCATGCACGGCGGCGAGATTTTTCTTCGCTGCGATCGCATTCCGACCAGACTGCCCGCGCAGGTCAGGGCGGAAAAACTTCCGCGCCTTGCGGATGCAGAAGCGGAGGCGCTCGTCCGACAGTGGTGCGCCCTGTTCGGAAAAGATGAAAAAAAGTTTCTGAACGCCTGCTATTATCGGCTCACGCCGGACAGCGATAATCCCTACCGGCAGATGTACACCGTCAATTAGGCGGCGGAAAGTTCGGTCGTTTGCGGTATTTGGAAAAAAGCAAAACAGGAGAAAACGATGGTACGCAAATTTGTAAAAATGCAGGGCGCAGGCAACGATTATATCTATTTCGACTGCTTCGCGGAAGAATTAAAAGACCCGTCCGCACTGGCCGTGCGCCTTTCCGACCGACATAAGGGGATCGGCGGCGACGGGATCGTGCTGATCTCGAAAAGCGGCGTCGCCGACGCAAAAATGCGCATGTTCAACGCGGACGGGAGCGAAGGAAAAATGTGCGGCAACGCCATCCGCTGCGTGGGCAAATATCTCTACGACAGCGGCATCGTGCAAAAAGAGGACGTGCGCATCGAGACGGCGAGCGGGATCAAGTCGCTCAGGCTGTATGCCGAGGGCGGCAGTGTGCGGCAGGTGTGCGTGGATATGGGGCCCGCGGATTTCACCGCCGCGAACGTCCCCGTGCTTTGTTCGGGCGAACGGGCGGTCGGCATGCCCCTTCGCGTGGGCGGAAAAGAATATTCCGTGACCTGCGTCTCCATGGGCAACCCGCACTGCGTGGTCTTTGAAGATCCCGACTCCGTCGATCTGGAAAAAATCGGGCCGCTCTTTGAAAATCATCCCGCCTTTCCCGAACGCGTCAACACGGAATTTGCGGCAAAGACGGGCGAACGCAGCCTGAAAATGCGTGTCTGGGAACGCGGCAGCGGAGAGACGATGGCCTGCGGCACGGGCGCATGCGCGGCCGCCGCGGCAGCCGTCGCGCTCGGTATGTTTCCGCGCGGCGAAGACATTGCGGTGGACGTGCGCGGCGGCAGGCTGATCATCCGCGTGGGGGATACCGTTCTGATGACGGGTCCCGCAGAAACAGTATTTACGGGGGAGATTGTGTTATGAAGTATATTTTCGTTACCGGCGGCGTCGTTTCCGGTTTGGGAAAGGGGATCACCGCGGCAAGCCTGGGAAGGCTTCTCAAAGCGCGCGGCTATAAAGTCGCCTCGCAGAAACTCGATCCGTATATCAATATCGACCCGGGCACGATGAGCCCGTACCAGCACGGAGAAGTCTTTGTGACCGAAGACGGCGCGGAAACCGATCTCGACCTCGGCCACTACGAGCGCTTTATCGACGAAAATCTGAATAAATTCAGCAACCTTACGACGGGCAAAGTGTATTGGAACGTGCTCAACAAAGAGCGCAACGGAGAATATCTCGGCCAGACGGTGCAGGTCATTCCGCACATAACGAACGAGATCAAATCCTTTATCTACAACGTGGGGGCCCAGAGCAATGCGGACGTCGTGATCACCGAGATCGGCGGTACCATCGGCGATATCGAAAGCCAGCCGTTTATCGAGGCGATCCGTCAGGTCTCGATGGAGCAGGGCAGAGGCAACTGCTGTTTTATCCACGTCACCCTCGTCCCGTATATTTCGGGCTCCTGCGAGTTCAAAAGCAAACCTACCCAGCATTCCGTCAAGGAACTGCAGGGCATGGGGATCGCGCCCGATCTCATCGTCGCGCGCGTGGACGCGCCCCTTCCCGCGGAGATCAAAAATAAGATCGCCATGTTCTGCAACGTAGACAGCGACTGCGTCATCGAGAACCGCACGCTGCCCCTTTTGTATGAGGCGCCCGTGATGCTGGAAGAGGAAAACCTTTCCTCCGTCGTCTGCCGCAAACTGAATCTTTCCCCCAATCAGATCGACCTATCCGATTGGGAAGAGATGCTGGACAGGGCGAGAAATTGTGAAAACACGGTGCGCATCGCGCTGGTCGGCAAATACGTGCAGTTGCACGACGCATATCTTTCCGTGGCCGAAGCACTCGCGCACGCCGGCTTTGAAAACGGTGCGAAGGTAGAGATCGAATGGGTGGACAGCGAAGTGCTGAATGCCGAAAACACGGCGCGCATTTTAAACGGCGTTCAAGGGATCCTCGTGCCGGGCGGTTTCGGCGGCCGCGGCATCGAAGGGAAGATAGAGGGCGCAAAATACGCGCGTGAAAATAAGATCCCGTATCTCGGCATCTGCCTCGGCATGCAGATCGCCGTGATCGAATTTGCAAAAAACGTACTGGGCATTCCGGATGCGGATTCCTCCGAATTTTCTCCCGCCGGCGGGCACAACGTCATCGACATCATGCCCGATCAGCGGGGCGTCAAAAAGGGCGGCACCATGCGCCTTGGCGCGTATCCGTGCAAGGTCAAAGAAGGTACGCGCCTGTACGGCGCATATCAAAGACCTCTCATCTTTGAGCGGCACCGCCACCGCTACGAATTCAACAACGATTACAGGGAACGATTCGAGCGCGCGGGCATGTCGCTCTCCGGCCTGTCTCCCTCGGGAGAGTTGGTCGAGGCCGTCGAATTGCCCGATCATCCGTTTTACGTTGGAGTGCAGTTTCATCCCGAATTCAAATCGCGCCCCAATCAGGCGCATCCGCTCTTCCGCGAGTTTGTCGGCGCGGCGCTGGGGCAGATCAAAAAGGACAGATAAAATATGAAGATCAACGAAAATTATTCCCGACTGAAAGACAGTTATTTGTTTTCCGAAATCGCGCACAGAGTGCAGAAGTTCTCCGCCGCGCATCCTGACAGAGAGATCCTGAAAATGGGGATCGGCGACGTGACCCTTCCGCTCGCGCCCGCCGTGGTCGAGGCAATGCGCTCCGCCGCGGAAGAAATGGGGCGGGCAGAGACCTTCCGCGGATACGGTCCCGAACAGGGATATCCCTTTCTGCGCGAAGCCATCCGCGATTATTACAGGTCGTTCGGCGTTGCAGTTTCGGCGGACGAAATTTTCGTCTCCGACGGCGCAAAGAGCGACCTCGGCAATATTCTCGATCTGTTCGACGCAGACAACACGGTCCTGATTCCCGATCCCGTCTATCCCGTCTACGTGGATACCAACGTGATGGCGGGGCGCAGGATCCTCTTTGCGGAAGCAACGGAACAGAATGGTTTTCTTCCCATGCCCGATAAGTCCGTTTCGGCAGATATCATTTACCTCTGTTCCCCGAACAATCCCACGGGCGCGGCGTACAGCGTCGGGCAACTGCGGCAATGGGTAGACTACGCGAAAAAGTGCGGCGCACTCATCCTCTATGACGCGGCATACGAAAGTTTCGTTGCGGAAGGGGGGCTTGCGCGCAGCATCTACGAAGTCGAGGGCGCCAAAGAGTGCGCGATCGAATTTTGTTCCTTTTCCAAAACGGCGGGCTTTACGGGCACGAGGTGCGGCTATACGGTGGTGCCTTCCGATCTGATACGGGAGGGGGCCTCCCTGCAGAAAATGTGGCTGCGTCGGCAGACGACGAAATTCAACGGCGTCTCGTATATCGTGCAGCGTGGCGCGCAGGCGGCCTTTTCCGAAGAGGGCAGAAAGCAGATCTCAAAAAATCTTTCCGTTTACCGCAACAATGCCGCGATCATTTGCAGTGCGCTCGACCGGCTGCATATCTGGTATACGGGCGGCAAAAATTCTCCGTACGTTTGGCTCAAATGCCCCGGATATGCAGACAGTTTTTCCTTTTTCGACGATCTGCTGGAAAAAACGGGCGTTGTGGGAACGCCGGGCAGCGGATTCGGCAAAAACGGACAGGGCTTTTTCCGCCTGACCGCGTTCGCGCAGGAAGAGACGGTGCGAAAGGCAATGGCGGAATTTGAAAGGATCTTTTCTTAAAGAGAGGCAATGACATGTGTTCGATATTTTGTTGTACGAGCAAACAGGTCGATCGGGCGAAAATGCAGGAATGTTTTTACCGTACGGTTTCCCGCGGGCCGGATATGACCGCGCTGGACGAAACGCCCGGCGGGTACATGGGGTTTCATCGGCTGGCGATCATGGGGCTGAACGCGGAGGGGATGCAGCCCTTCTGGATGGGCAAAAACATGCTCGTATGCAACGGCGAGATTTACGGATTCCGTCCTATAAAGCAGGCGCTGGAGGCAAAGGGATATGCCTTTCATTCCGACAGCGACTGCGAGATCCTTCTTCCCATGTACGAAGAGTACGGCGAAAAGATGTTTTCCATGCTCGACGCCGAGTTTGCGCTCGTCCTTTACGACGGCCAAAAAGATGAATATATCGCCGCGCGCGACCCGATCGGCATCCGCCCCCTCTATTACGGATATCTGAAAAACGGCGCCATTGTATTTGCGAGCGAACCGAAGAATCTGGTCGGGTTGGCGGAGGGGAAAATATCTCCCTTTCCCCCGGGAACGTATTACCGCAATGGCGAATTCCACACCTATTGCGATCTCACCGCGGTGCAGTCGTACGAGCGCGGCGATTTGGACGGGATCTGTAAAAACATACGCGAAAAATTGATTGCGGGCGTTGAAAAGCGTCTGGACAGCGACGCGCCGCTCGGATTTCTGCTTTCCGGCGGGCTGGACAGTTCTCTCGTCTGCGCGATCGGCGCGCGGCGGTCGGCCAAACCCATCCGCACGTTTGCGATCGGCATGGAAAAGGATGCGATCGATCTGAAATATGCGCGCCGGGTCGCCGATTATATCCGCAGCGAGCACCATGAAGTCTTTATTACGAGAGACGACGTTGTCGGCGCGCTCGAAGAAGTGATCGCCGCGCTCGGCACTTTCGATATCACCACGGTGCGCGCCTCCATGGGCATGTATCTTCTGTGCCGTGAGATCCACCGTACGACGGACGTGCGCGTGCTTTTGACGGGCGAAATTTCAGACGAATTGTTCGGTTATAAATATACCGATTTTGCGCCGGATGCCGCGGAGTTTCAAAAAGAATCGGAAAAGCGCGTGCGCGAATTGCACATGTACGACGTCCTGCGTGCCGACCGCTGCATTTCCGTTCATTCGATGGAAGCGCGCGTTCCCTTCGGCGATCTTGATTTTGTCAGATACGTCATGCAAATCGATCCCGAACTGAAGATGAACAGGTACGGCAAGGGAAAATATCTCCTGCGCCGCGCGTTCGAAGGGGATTGGCTCCCGCGCGATATCCTGTACCGCGAAAAGGCGGCTTTTTCCGATGCGGTGGGGCATTCCCTCGTAAACGACCTGAAGGAATACGCCGAACAAAAATACGGCGATAACTGGCCCACGCTCGCGGAAAAGTATGCCTATCACGCAAAACCGTTTACGAAAGAGAGCCTTCTGTACCGTGAAATTTTTGAAAAGTACTATCCCGGTCAGGCGGAGATGGTCAAGGATTTCTGGATGCCGAACAAAAACTGGCAGGGGTGCGACGTAGACGACCCGAGCGCGCGCGTTCTCTCCAATTACGGAGACAGCGGCAAATGATACGCCTTTTTGCGGCGGGGTGTTAAAAATTTCATATCTATGTATATAAAGAGAGAGCAGGGGAATACCGTGCTCTCTTTTGCCGTGCGGAAAATGTCGTCTTATATCCGTTTTGCGCGAGAGAATAGATCTCCGCGGAAAAAAACGGGGCGCCCCTTGACAAGAGAGGAAAATTGCGGTAAACTGTTATCGATCGTTCAGGCGGAGGCTGAAACATGAATTTTAATTATTATATGCCCGTCAGGATATTTTGCGGGCGCGATTGCCTGGTTAAAAACGTGGATTACATATCCTCGTTCGGCAAAAGGGCGATCGTCGTAACGGGAAAAAGTTCCGCAAAAAACGGCGCGCTGGCAGATATTGCGTCGGCGTTTGAAAAAGCCGGTATAAAATATTGCGTTTTCGATCGGGTCATGCCCAATCCCACGGCGGAAAACGTGCGCGAAGGCGGTTCTGCGGCCAGGCGGTTCGGCGCGGATTTCGTCGTCGCGGCGGGCGGCGGTTCGCCGATGGATGCGGCAAAGGTCATCGCGCGCCTCGCAAAAGGCGATGCGGAGGACGTGTTTTCTCTGGGCGGCGCCGCGGCGGAAGACGTGCTTCCCATGATCCATATCTCCACGACCGCGGGCACGGGCAGCGAGGTGACGCCGTACGCGATTTTGACCGATCGCGTGCAGGAGACGAAGCGAAACGTATCTTCTCCGGCGTTTTTTCCGCGCGCGGCCTTTCTCGACGGAAAATATCTGCGCGGCATTCCTCACGACACGGCCGTCTATACGGCGATAGATGCGGTGTCGCATGCCATGGAGGGGATGTTGTCCGTCCGCGCGGGTGCCCTTTCCGATACGCTCGCAAAGGAGAGCCTGCATATGATATCTTCCGAATTTTCTTCTCTTACCGCAGACGCGCTGACGGACGAAGGGCGGGACCGTCTGCTGTATGCGGCTGCGCTTGCGGGTATGGTCATTGCGAATACGGGGACCTGCGCGGTGCATTCCATGGGGTATTCGCTCACGTATGAACACGGCGCGCCGCACGGCAGGGCGAACGGATTGCTCCTTCCCGATTTTCTTGCGGTATGCGAAGAGCGCTCGCCCGAAAGGGTCGGGCAGATCCTCGAAGCGTTCGGCTGCAAAAACGCTTTCGGGCTGAAAGAACTCTTTCGCCCACTCTTGGGCGGTCGGGAACAGATCGGCGACGATCTTTTACGAAAGTATGCGAAACGTGCGGCCGCGAACAAAAATATTTCCAACTGTATCGTACGGTTCGATGAAGAGGACCTTTTCCGCGTGCTGAAAAGCGCTGTAGGGAAATGACCGTCATTTGAAATACGTATTGCCAAAAACGTTACATATTCTGAATTGTTGCAAAAATCTTTGCGGTACGGAAAAGAACGTGCTATAATTAAAGTATAACGAAGGAGGGACTTCTATGTTGAATACTTTTGCAATGCTCGCATCCTTTTGGGACAAGTTGACCGGAGATTCTACGGGGATCACACTGATGGTCCTGTTTATCGTCGGGGCGGCGGCGCTCGTGGCTGTTATCGTCACGCTCGTCCTGCTGTCTCTGCGCCATACGCTGCTTCTCGATTACGGAGATAAAAAAGAAAAGTTTAGCGTTGCCAATTACAAAGCGGTAGACCTTCCCGCACCCTCGCGCGAGGGGGCGAAGTTTGCGGGGTGGTTTTACGATGCACAGTTTACGCATGCGGCAGAGTCTCCCTTTCAGATGGGGAAGGAATCTGTTACGCTGTATGCGAAATGGGAGCAGACCCCGCAGGAGGAGAGTGCCCTGAAAGAGGATGATCGGGCGCAGGAAGAGACAGATCCGGAAACGGAAGAAGAAATGACCGCAGAGCGCGCGCCGCAGCCTGAAAAGGAGAGGGAAGAAACGGTCTTTGCAGAGGAGACTTCGGCGGAAAGCGCAGAGCCTGCCCGGGAAGATGACGTGCAGGCAACGGCGGGGGCGGAAGAGGAACCGGCCGCGCAGATTTTTGAAGAGGATGCGGACGAAGAAGCCGAAAACGATGAGGAGGCAGGCGAAGGGGACGAGATCGACAACGCTCTCGTCACGTTGGTCACGGGCGGAAAGGTCTTCGTGCAGTACAGGCGGAGTTTCCGTGCGCGGCTGATCCAGGCGGACGACGAGATGAAGGGTTATTACAATCTTTTGCGCAACGAATTGCTCTCCTACGTGGGCATAAAAGAGCGCGAAAGTTGGAATTACGACAGTTTCAATGTCGGCAGAAGACAATTTGCCAAAGTAAACGCCAATACGAAAAGTCTGATTTTATATCTTGCGCTGGAGCCGGAAAGCGTAGACGAAAAATATCGTTTCCGCGACGTTTCGGAAAAGCGCAGGTACAAAAATGTTCCCGTCCGCTATAAAATTACGGGTGCGCGCAGTTTCAAATACGCGCTCGAACTGATCGAGCAGGCTGCCGCGAAATTTGAATTGGATTTCGCGCGCTACGGCGAAGACCTCGTGATCCCTTACGAAGATCGCGAAACTCTCATCAAAAAGCGGCTGATCAAAGTTTACGCCAAGCGCGAAACGGGCGAAACGGTCACCGAGGAACAGTTGGAAACGTATATCGCCGAAGGGGCGAAGGTGGAAAAATTGTCCGCTTATACCGTGACCGATCAGGTCAACGTCGGCGAGGCGGAAACGCTCATATCCGATGCAACGGCAAAACAACTCATTGCGCTTGCGGGGGAACGGTCCGAACGAGCGGCGCAGGGCAAGCGCACATACGTGAATCTGGATACCATTTCCGAACACTTCCGCGAAGACGAAACGGTCGATCTCGCTTCTCTGAAAGAAAGGGGGCTCGTTGACAAAAAAGCGGCCGCCTATAAAGTGCTCGCGAGGGGAAGCCTGAACAAATCTCTCACCATCGTCGCGAACGACTTTTCGCTGCCCGCGGTCAAAATGATCGCGCTCACGGGCGGCAGAGTGGTAAAGGTACGCAAAGAATAACGGCCGTTCGGCTTTGAAATGCCGCCCGCAGGCATTGTCTGCGGGCGGCATTTTTTGTTTTCGGGTCGAAAATGCAGATATTTTTCCGATTGATAAAATTTTTTATGCGGAACGCTTGACAAAATGTTTATAGTGTATATAATGTATATATACAGTTAATACGACGGAGGCGGGAATGAATGTAATCATCAGCAATTCATCCGAAAAACCCATCTATGAACAGATCTACGATCAGATCAAGGGCGCGATTTTACGCGGCGAGGCGAAAGAAGGGGATATGTTGCCCTCTATCCGCGCGCTCGCGAAAGAGTTGCGGATCAGCGTGATCACGACCAAGCGCGCGTTCGACGATCTGGAACGTGACGGGTTTCTCTGTTCGGTGCAGGGCAAAGGCAGTTTCGTCGCTGCGAAAAACAGCGAACTGATCCGCGAAGAGCATCTCAAGCGCGCAGAGGAACGTCTGTCCGAAGGGATCGACGCCGCCCGTACGGTGGGCGTCTCTGACCGCGAGATCGAAGAAATGTTCCGGTTGATTTTGAAAGGAGAATAAATGAACAACATCAGCGTTCGGCATCTGACGAAAAAATTCAAAGGTTTTACTTTGCAGGACGTGTCTTTCGACGTACCCGCCGGCAGCGTCGTCGGGTTTATCGGCGAGAACGGCGCGGGCAAAAGCACGACGATCAAGAGCATTCTCGGCCTGGTACTGCCCGACGGCGGCAATATCCGGGTATTCGGTAAAGAGGCGTCCGCGCTTACAAGAGCGGACCGCGGCAGGATCGGCGCGGTGCTCGGAGAATGTTGCCTGCCCGAAAACCTGAATATAAAGGATCTTTCCGAAGTCATGAAAAATATATTCGGCGAATGGGAAGAGGATACGTATTACCGCCTGACGGATGCGTTTTCTCTGCCGCGCGATCGGAAGATCAAAGAGTTTTCGACGGGCATGCGGCAGAAAGCCGCGCTCGCGATCGCCCTTTCTCACCGCGCGGAACTTCTCGTTCTCGACGAGCCCGCCTCCGGCCTCGACCCGGTCGCGCGGGACGAGATCCTCGACCGCCTGTACGATTTCATGCAGCAGGAGTCGCATTCCGTCTTTATTTCCTCGCATATCGTCTCCGATCTGGAAAAACTGTGCGATTATATCGTGTTCATCCACGCGGGGAAAATCGTTTTTGCGGAAGAAAAGGACGTGTTAAAGGAAAAATACGCCATCTTCCGCGGTTCTTCCGCACAACTTTCCGCTCTGGATTGCGCGGCGGTCGTGTCGCGCATGGAGGGCGAATACGGGGTAAGCGCGCTCGTCTTGCGTGATAAAGTGCCCTCCGGCCTTCCGCTCGACCGTGCGGGGATAGAGGATATCATGCTGTATTTTTCGAGAGGTGTAAAATGATCGGAACCATTTTGAAAGACTTAAAAAATCTGAAAGGGCAGATCGCCTATTATGTCCTGCTGTTTGCGGTGTTTTTTGTCGTAAGCGCCCTGTCGCGCAATATTTATTACAGCGCCGGTCTGTCGATTTTTTTCGGGGTGCTCGTTCCCGTAACCGCGCTTTCCTATGACGAGAAGGACAACTGGGACAAATTTGCCCTTGCATCGGGGATTTCCCGCCGCGAACTTGCCCTTTCCCGTTACGTTTTGGGGCTTGCCGCTTTCCTGCCCGCGTGGGGGCTCTCGTTTGTTTTTATGGCGATGCCCGCGCTCCGCTCTTTTGAAAATCTGTACGTCATAATAACGTACGGCGGGCTGGGGCTGATCACGATGGATTGCGTTTTGCCCGTCGTCTATAAAATCGGCGTAGACAAATCCCGTCTGTTTTATATCTTTCTCATTTTGATCGTGATGCTTCTCAGCGTCGGAGCGGCAACGCTGGTGGAACTGATCGGCGGAGACCCCGTCGCCGTGATCGCATATCTGCTCGTGGGGCTGGGGATCGTCGGTTTGTTCGTGTCGCTCGGTATCTCTGTTTCCGTCTATCGGCATAAAGATTTTTGAATGTTTATCCGCATTTTTCTATTTTTCAGAGTAGTATGCCGCGCATAACAGGATCGGAAATGCTGCCGCCCGCTTTGTCGGGCGGCTTTTTGCAAAAGAGAAGTATTTTTTCGGCTGCGGAAAGTTTCTGTAATGAAGGCTTTACAATTGCGGCGGGAAATGATAAAATAAAATCATAACTTTGCAAAAAACGAAACGGTTGCGGAGAGGAAGGGCAGATGCTTGCGCTCATGTATTTCAGCCCGACGCGCACGACGAAAAAGATCGTGTCGGCGGTCGGTAAAGTCTTTTTCGAAAAAATGTTGTCAAAAATGCGCCCGATCGATGTTACGCCGCTCGCGGCGCGCCTGCGGGAGTATGCTTTTTCGGAAGACGACGTTCTCGTTTTCGGTGCGCCCGTTTACGGCGGAAGGGTACCCGTCCTGCTCAGAGATCTGTTTGAAAATCTGCAGGGGAACGGCGCGCGTGCGATCGCCCTCTGCGTTTACGGGAACAGAGAGTATGACGACGCTCTTTTAGAGATGTGCGATCTTCTTTCCTCCCGCGGTTTTACCGTCTGTGCGGCGGCAGCGTTTATCGGCGAACATTCTTATACGGATAAGGTCGGCTCTTTCCGGCCGGACAAAGAAGATCTGCTCGCGGCCGACGAGTTTGCCCGCGCCGCGTTCGAAAAGGTTGCGGCGGGGCTTCCGATCAGAAAGCAGGTGCGCGGGCATCGCCCCTATAAAGAACTGAGCCCGTCTCTTCTTACGCCGAAAAAGGCGCCCGTCGTGTCAGAGGAGAAATGTACCCATTGCGGCGCGTGCGTATCCGTCTGCCCCGTATGCAACCTTTCCGCGGATCTGAAAGATCTGGGGCGGTGTATCGGATGCGCGGCGTGCGTTCGCTTTTGTCCTGCGGGCGCCCGGGAATTTTGCGACGAGGGCATCGCCGCCGCCAAGGCGCGGCTGGAGGCGAACTGCACCGCGTGGCGCAATCCCGAATTTTTTCTGTAACGGAGAAGAAAATGGAAACGAAAGAAGATCAGGCGGATCTTTTCCGCGAATTTTTTGACGACGGCGAATTTTCCATGGACAAGGTGCGGGAACTTTCGGAACTGATGATGCGCTACAATTCCGCGATCCGCGAAGTGCGCACGAAGTTTGAGGTACTCAACGACGAATTGTCCCTGAAAACCAGCCGCAACCCGATCGAAAGCATTCAGTCCCGCGTAAAAAAGGCGCTCTCCATCGCGCAGAAACTGCGCCGACTCGGAAAGAGCGTCACGGTGGAAAATATTTCGAAAGAACTCAACGACGTGGCGGGCGTCCGCGTCGTATGCTCGTTTATCGACGATATTTACCGCGTTGCAGATATGCTTGCCAAGCAAGACGATATCACCGTCGTCGCGGTAAAAGATTATATCCGCAAGCCCAAACTGAACGGATATCGCAGTTATCACATGATCGTCGAGGTCCCCGTATTTTTTTCGGAGAGCAAGCAGATCATGCGGGTGGAAATACAACTGCGCACCGTCGCGATGGATTTCTGGGCTAGCCTCGAACATCAGATGAAATATAAAAAAGAGAGCGCGGACAGGCCGGAGATCGCTGCGGAACTGAAAAGTTGCGCAGAGGTCATCGCGGCGACGGACGCGCGCATGATGGCTGTCCGCAAGCGCATCGAAAATCTGGAAAAACAGACGGAAAAAGAAAAAAACTGAAAAGCGGTATCTGTTTATACAAATGCCGTGCGCACGCTTGATTTTTTTCGGACGTTCATTTATAATAGTGTTAATAAAATTTTATCATATTCGGCTGGAATTTCGGGCAGTGAAAAGAGAGAGGTCTTTACATGAACGGCAAAAATTTATCCGGAATATCCACAAAAGAATTCCGTGCGCGCCAACAGGTGCTCGACGTGGAAAAATGGCTTGCAAGCGAACGCGCCGGGCAGGACCTGTGCGGCACGTTTCCATTCTGCGCGTATTGCGTAAAGACGGAATCGGATCCCTGCGCCCGCGCGGAACTGCGCGAAAAGATGCGGCAGGCGCTCGACGATCTGTCTGAGATCGCGGTGACGGAAGAGCCCGCTGTAACGGAAGCCCCGAACGAAGGGACGGAGAAGGCGGTCGAATCGGCGGAAGAAGAGGAGATACTCGAAGATTCGCTCGCTTTGCAGACACTCAAAAAAGAGCCTCCCGAAGGATATGAGAGCGTTTTGCGCTATCGCAGGACCTTTCGCTCGAAACTCATCCAGAGCGGCGGCGCGCAGGATCTTTATACCGAACTGAAAAATACTTTTTCCGGCTATGCGGGCATTCGCTCCCGCGTCACGCAGTCGGGAGAAAATTTCCGCATCGGTGGCAGAAAGATCGCCAAGATCGCCATCGGAGGGAAGACCCTCTGCCTGTATCTTGCGCTCGACCCGAAGGCTTTCGAAGACAGCAAATATCGTTTTAAGGACGTATCGGATAAAAAAACCTATTCCGAAACGCCCATGAAAGTGCGTGTAACGGGCAGCGGTTCCTTAAAACATGCCAAAGAACTGATCGGGTATCTGGCGGAAAAATTTGATCTGCCAAACGTAGGCTACATAAGCATCGATTACCGTTGTCCGTACAAAACGGACGAGGAACTCGTCAGGATGGGCCTGATCAGACTGTATACCGCCTTTGTGAAAAAGAAAAAATAATGCTACTGTTGCAAAAGCAACAGTATAAAAAAATTGTTCGTTGTAAAATAGAGTCGAAAAACGGGGAAGCCCGAAAAATAAAGAAGAGAGGTTGACAGAGATGAAAAGATGTGCTGTTTGCGGTGAAATCGTAGACGATTCCGTTACTGTATGCCCTGTATGCAAAGCGACCAAATTTGTACCCATCGAAGAGAATGCCGAACTGAAATTTGCCTGCGTGCATGAAGTCGGCGTTGCCAAGGGGCTGGACGAAGAGGTCGTTTCCGGACTTCGCGCCAATTTTGAAGGCGAATGCACGGAAGTCGGTATGTATCTGGCGATGGCGAGAGTCGCGGAGAGGGAAGGTTATCCCGAAATTGCGGAGGCATACAAGAGATATGCGTACGAAGAAGCGGAACACGCTTCCAAATTTGCAGAACTTCTCGGCGAATGCATCAGCGATTCGACGAAAAAGAATCTGGAAATGCGCGTAGCGGCGGAAACGGGCGCCTGCGCGGGCAAACTTGCGATCGCAAAGCGCGCCAAGGAACTCGGCTACGATGCCATTCACGACACCGTGCACGAAATGGCAAAGGACGAAGCGCGCCACGGCGCAGGCTTCAACGGGCTGTTGAAGAGATATTTCAAGTAAGAAAACGCATATATTGCGGTCAATACGGCTACAAATGCGCATAAAAGGGACAGGCAATTCGCCTGTCCTTTTTTCATGCCTGAAATTTCGTTTTATCTCCGCCTTCCGAACGGGGCGGTAAAGTTTTATTTTCAAAAGCGGTTGCTTTTATCTGCAATTTGTGGTAATATGTATCTGCCCGACAATTTTAAAAATCCAACCAGTAGGTTACACTTGGCATTGGTGTACCCTTTATATTCCTATTGGTTGGAAAATTGTTGGGCGACAATTAAGGGTTACAACATTGCGAGCGTTCCCTTAATTGGGAACGCTCTTTTTGTATAGGAAAACCCGCGGACTATCCGCGGGTTTTCCTATACAATGAAAAGAGCCCCGCGCAAATGCGGGGCTCTTATGCCGTTTTCCGGGTTACAGGTCTTCGTCCTTATCCGTCGTCGACACGTCGTAACGGATCCTTTCGTTTTTGGATAAAAGGTCTTTTACAAATTCGTTGTGCCATTCCGGTTTGACCACGATCACGGTATATTTGTCGTTTTTGAAATAGATGACAAGTTTGTTTGTCTTGGTAAAAAGGTGCACCGATTCCATGTCCGCAATTTTGTAGCGCGTCGGCACGATGCCGAACCATAAAACGACTTCCGTATCGGTGATTTTATAGCAGGAACGGATGAGCAGCGCGGAAAACACGACGAGGATCAGCACGGAAACGAGCAGCAGCACGACGCATTGAATGCCGAAAACGATGGTGGGAAAACCATGGTTCCTGATGATCCGATAGACCGTCCAGCCGATCCCTCCGCCGAGCGCGAGCAGGATCGCCGCGATGGAAAGGATAAGGATGGGTTTTGAAAATTTGAACTTATACGTATGCATTTTACCCTCCGAAGGATATCCGAATTGTATCATATATCCGCAAAAAAATCAAGGGGTGGGCTTGTTTTTATTAAATTTTATGCGTTTGCGCGTGCTTCTGTTCGGCGGCATCAATATTTCTGTTCAATCTGAACTATAATAATGATGATTGGGATCAACATTTGTTATAAGATATTTTTATGGGAAAAGTGCGGCAAATCGCTTGTAAAATGCGGTTAAAAGGTGTAAAATGACTGCAAGTCTGAAAGTACAAATCAGAGGTGAAGGGAATGGCAGGTTTGTCTTCTCAACTGCTGGCGATCAATTTTGACGAACTGGCAGAAAAAATATTTCCGTCCAACGTCGTAGATAACGGCTGGCTGGTGATCAACGACAGTGTGATCTCCGGCTTTATCGTGGTCGCGGTCCTTCTGATCGTCGCGCTGATCCTCAGGCTCACGATCATCCGGCATTGGAAGACCACCCCGACGGGAGGGCAGATGTTCCTCGAAACGATCGTGACCTTCTTCGACAAGAGCGCGGACGACATGACGGAAGAATACAGCGGCCTGATGGGGCCTTACACGCTGGGCGCGGCCGCCTATATCTGCTGCGGCGTGCTGATCGAATTGTTCGGCCTGCGGCCCGCCATAGCGGACGTAGGCGCATGCGTCGCACTCGCGCTTTGCACGTTTATTTTCATTCATACCCTTGGGTTTATGAAAAACAAACACAGGCGCTTAAAGCACTATCTCAATCCGATCAATATTATCACGGATCTGGCCGTTCCCGTCTCGATGACCTTCCGTCTTTTCGGAAGCATCCTGAGCGGCATGGTCATCATGGATCTCATCTATATCATCGTGGAAGGGATTTGGTATACGGTCCTGCCCGTCTTTCTGCCGGCGATCGTAACGCCGCTGTTTACCCTGTTCCACGCATTTATCCAGTCATACGTGTTCGCCTCATTGTCCCTTACGTTCGTATCGGAGGCGATCGAACCGGTGCCGAAACGAGAGAAGCGAAAGCGAAAAAAGAAAGAGTCTCCCGCCGAAGCATAAACGGCCTTACAATCATTTCGATAGCAGACTAATCTTACGGAGGTAGGAATATATGGAACTTCTTGTGACGATGTTCGTCAATTTTCTTGCAACGGATATGGGTGCCGCGATCGGCGCGGGCCTTGCAGCGCTCACGGGATTGGGCGCAGGTATCGGCATGGGTATTGCAACGGGCAAGGCCGTGGAAGCGACGGCCCGCCAGCCCGAGGCGGTCGGCAAAATCAGAACGATGTTGCTTTTGGGGCTCGCTTTTGCGGAAACGACTGCAATTTACGGCCTTCTGATCAGCATCTTGCTGATTTTTATGTAAGCAAACGGGTAAAAAGATTTTAATTGCAAAAGGTGCGAAATGTTTGATTTCTCCATGCAGACGATGATCCTGTCGGGCATTACGGATATGTTCGAAAGACTGAATATAACCTGGCAGGGGATCGTGTTACATCTGATCGCTCTGATCATTCTCACGGTCGGGCTCTATCTTCTCCTGTTCAAGCCGGTCAAAAAAATGATCCGCGAACGGCAGGAAAAGGTCAAAAAGATCGAAAAAGAGAATGCCGATCTGAACGAAGAAGTGAAAAAACTGAAAAACAGCACGGAAGAGACGCTCGCAGAGGCAAAGAAGGAAGCGGCGGCCATACACGACAATGCCGTGAAGGTAGCGGGGCGCAAAGCGGACGACATCATGGCGGACGCCAAGCGCAGGGCGAAGGCGCTTGTGGACCGCACCGAAGCGGAAATGGCGGAAGAGCGCAGAAAACTCGAGGCGGAGATCGAAAGGCAGATCGCCGACGTATCCGTGAGCGTTGCGGAAAAGGTGCTCGGCAGAACGGTGTCCCGCGAGGACAACAAAAAACTCATAGACGAGAGCCTTAAAGAATGGAGCGAAGATGAAAAGACAAGATAACGATCTGGTCGCGCGCATCACGCTCTCCGAACGGCCGGACGACGAAACGCTGCGCAAGATCGTCGAATTCGTAAAAAAGCGCGGCTGCACGAATACAGAATATTCGATCGATCCGAACATCCTCGGAGGGATCGTCATTCAGATCGGCGACGTCGTATACGACGGTTCGCTGCGCAGCCGTTTGGAAAGGATCAGACAGTCTGTACAATGACGAATACGGTAACCATATGATAGATATCAGCAAAATCGGGCAGAACTTAAAGGAAAAAATAGCAAAAGTTCCCGACCGCGATTCCGAGCGCATGACGGGCAGGATCGTCTATACGGGCGACGGGATCGTGCGGATCACGGGGCTTTCGGACGTCAAATACAACGAATTGCTCGACGTAAAGGGCGGTTATCGCGCGCTCGCTCTCAACCTGGAAGAAGGAAGCGTGGGCGCGGTTTTATTTTCGGGAGAAGATAAAGTCCGTTTCGGCGATTACGTCTATTCGACGGGCAAAGCCGTCGAGATGAAGGTCGGCGAAGAACTTCTGGGCAGGATCGTAAATCCGCTCGGCGACGCCCTCGACGGTATGGGAGAGATCGAAACGTCGCAATCCCGCCCCGTCGAATTTCCCGCGCCCTCCATTATGGACAGGGGCAAAGTCAACAAACCTCTGCAGACGGGGATCCTTGCGATCGACAGCATGATCCCGATCGGCCGTGGTCAGCGCGAACTCATCATCGGGGACAGGCAGACGGGCAAAACGGCGATCGCGATCGATACCATCCTCAATCAGAAGGGCGAAAACGTCGTCTGCATTTACGTATCCATCGGCCAGAAGGCGTCCTCGCTGTCCAAAATCGTAAACACCCTCCGCGCTTCGGGCGCAATGGAGTATACCTGCGTGGTCTGCTCCACGGCGGACGATTCCGTCCCTCTCCAGTACATCGCGCCGTACAGCGGCTGCGCTCTGGCGGAATATTTCATGTATCAGGGCAAAGACGTGCTCATCGTCTATGACGATCTTTCCAAACACGCGGTCGCATACCGCACGATGAGCCTGCTTCTCAAACGCCCCGCGGGCAGAGAAGCGTACCCGGGCGACGTGTTTTATCTGCATTCCCGCCTTTTGGAACGCGCGGCGAAACTTTCGGAAGAAAAGGGGGGCGGCTCCATTACCGCGCTTCCCATCGTCGAAACGCTTGCGGGGGATATATCCGCATATATTCCGACCAACGTCATTTCCATCACGGACGGGCAGATTTATCTTGAAAGCGAACTGTTCAACAGCGGCGTCCGTCCCGCGGTCAACGTGGGCCTTTCTGTCTCGCGCGTGGGCGGCAGCGCACAGCGCAAGGCGATCCGCCAGATCTCCGGTCAACTCAGGATCAATCTGGCGCAGTACAGGGAACTGGCGATCTTCATGCAGTTCGGTTCCGACCTCGACAGCGAGACGCAGAAGACGCTCAGCCGCGGCGCAAAACTGACGGACGTTCTGAAACAGCGGCAGTATCTGAATTACTCCGTAAAGGAGATGATCGTTTTGCTCCTCACGGTGCAGAGCGATATCATCGACCGCATCCCCGAGAAAAAAATATCGGAATATGCGGAGGGACTTTTGGACTTTTTCAGGATCAACCGTGCGGAACTTTTGGAAAAAATCGATCCGGACAGCAATATCCCCGACGACATCAGGTCGGAGATCCTTTCCGCGGCGGAAGAATATATAAAGTACACCGTGGGAGACGACGGGGCGGAGGAACCCGTTTCCGAATCCGCAGAGGAAGAACAAAATGTCTGATACGGCGGAAATCAAGCACCGCATCAAAAGCGTAAACGACACGCATCAGATCACAAAGGCGATGGAACTTATCTCCGTCGCGAAGATGCGCAAGGCGCTGGAAAAGCACGCCTATAACGCCGCATATTTTGAAACGGTGCGCTATACGATCAAGGATATTCTGCAGCACAGCACGGATATCCGCCATAAATACATCGACCACCGGCCGAACAACAGGACGGCGTATATCGTCATCGCGGGCGACAAAGGGCTTGCGGGCGCGTTCAACAACAATGTGCTCAACCTTGCGTGGAAGCACATGCAGGAGCGCCCCGTGCACTATGTCATCACCATCGGCCAGATGGCGCGCGCTTTTTTCGAGAGCAGGCAGCAGCCCGTCGATCTCGAATTTACGCATTCGGTAACGAATCCGACCCTGCACGATGCCCGCGGGATCATGCGCGACATCCTCGAATTGTATGACCGCAACCTCATGGACGAGGTGATTGTGGTCTATACGCGCATGAATTCCTCCGTATCGCAGACGCCCGAAATGGTGCGCCTTCTGCCCATCATGGCGTCGGATATCAAATCGGACTTCAAGTCCTCCTTCACGGGCGAGATCCTGTACGATCCCTCCCCGAAAGAGGTGCTCAACGTGCTTGTGCCGCAGTATCTCGTCGGCATGATCTATTCCACGCTCATTCACTCTTTTGCGAGCGAGCACGCCGCGCGCATGATGGCGATGTCGAGTGCGAACAAAAATGCGGATAAAATGCTCGAAACGCTCAATCTGGAATACAACCGTTCCCGTCAGAGCGCGATCACGACCGAACTTCTCGATCTTGCGTCGGGCAGGTTCGCTTCGCAGAACTGATATACGTAAATAGGTGACTCACATGGTAAATCCAGGAAAAATATGTCAAATCATAGGGCCCGTCGTGGATGTCCGGTTTGAGGGCGCGCTGCCTCCCGTCTACGAAAAACTGACAGTCGAAGAGGGCGGATGCGCTCTGGAAGTGCTCGCGCACGTCAAAAAGGGCGTGGCGCGGTGCATCGCCATGAACGCGACGGAAGGCCTGTGGCGGGGGATGACCGTGCTCGATTGCGGCACGCAGATCAGCGTTCCCGTCGGCGAAGAGGTGCTCGGCAGGGTCATGAACGTGCTCGGCGAGCCCATCGACAACAAGGGCGAAATTTCCGCCTCGGAGCATTGGAACATACACCGCAACCCTCCCGCATTCTACGATCAGAGCCCCTCGACGGAAATTTTTGAAACGGGCATAAAAGTCATAGACCTGATCGCGCCGTACAGCAAAGGGGGCAAGATCGGCCTTTTCGGGGGCGCGGGCGTCGGCAAAACGGTGCTCATCATGGAACTCATCCACAACATATCCAAAGAGCACGGCGGATATTCCATTTTTACGGGCGTGGGCGAGCGTTCCCGCGAGGGGAACGACATGATCTCCGACATGGAAGAATCGGGCGTCATCAAGAATACCGCCCTCGTCTACGGGCAGATGAACGAACCGCCCGGAAGCCGTATGCGCACCGCCTTTACGGGGCTGACCATTGCGGAATATTTCCGCGACGTAAAGCGGCAGGACGTTCTTCTCTTCATCGATAATATTTACCGCTATATACAGGCGGGCAGCGAAGTTTCGGCACTGCTCGGCAGAATGCCCTCCGCCGTCGGATATCAGCCTACGCTGGCGACGGAAATGGGCCTTTTGGAAGAGCGCATCGCAAGCACGAAGCGCGGCTCCATCACGTCCATTCAGGCGGTGTACGTTCCTGCGGACGACATCACCGACCCCGCGCCCGCGGCGATCTTTTCCCATCTCGACGCGACGACGGTGCTTTCCCGAAAGGTCGTGGAAATGGGCATTTATCCCGCCGTCGATCCGCTGGAATCCAATTCCCGCATCCTCGACGCGCAGATCGTGGGGCAGGAGCATTACGAGGTCGCAAACAAAGTCATCGCAACCTTGCAAAGATATAAAGAATTGCAGGACATCATCGCGATTTTGGGTATGGACGAACTTTCCGAAGAGGATAAAAACGCCGTTTTCCGTGCCCGCAAGATCCAAAAATTCATGTCGCAGCCCTTCTTTGTTTCAAAGATCTACACGGGGCTGGAAGGCCGTTACGTTCCCTTGCAGGCTACGGTGGAAAGTTTTAAGACTATCTTATCGGGCGAGGTGGACGACCTTCCCGAAAACGCTTTCTTCAATGTTGGAGACATCGACGAAGTGAAGGAGAAAGCGAAAAAAATGCGTTCGGGCGACTGACGCGCGGAGATCTGAATGAGCAAATTTCTTTTGGAGATCATCACGCCCGAAAAACAGTTTTTCAAGGGCGAAGTGGAGAGCATCAATATCCCGTCGCTGGGCGGGGCGTGTACGATCATGGCGGGGCATCAGCCCATGGTTTTTGCCACCGAACCTGGCATGATCACTATCGTGGAAGAGGGCAGGACGCGCGAAGCGTTCATGAGCGAAGGGTTTATCGAAGTGCGGCCGGACGAAACGATCGCCTTTTCCGAAGCGGTGGAGTGGCCGGAAGATATTGACGAGCGCCGCGCAAAAGAGGCGAAGGAGCGCGCAGAGGAAATGCTCCGCCGCAACCGCAGCGCCGCGGAATATAAACTCAACAGGATCGCTCTGCAGCGCGCCTTTGCGCGCCTGCGCGTCAAACATCACGGCGACGCGGGCTGGAAAGACGAGTAAAAAATCCGGTCTGAACAGACAGAATTGAATTTTAATAATAAAGGGTGCCGCGCTTTTTTCAAAAGCG
>ERZ1106952.85-NODE-85-length-72023-cov-118.560777_pt1 | contig 72023 bp, 72 predicted proteins | sample MGYA00403677_ERZ1106952 | MGnify/ENA primary metagenome ERZ1106952 (study PRJEB35170, sample SAMEA104062415) | human gut metagenome | biome: human gut; feature: human-associated habitat; material: faeces | place: Denmark | collected 2012-05-14 ... | reverse complement strand
ACCAACTACGCTTAGTGCACATAATAGCGAGAGCGTTAGTAATCTTTTTTTCATAATTCCTCCTTTTAATTTTTTAAATAAATTAAGTAATGCATTTCGTAATGCTTTACAAAAAAAATATACTAAATTTTATAAAATTTTAAAAGTGATTAGTTATAAAAATAATGCATTTTTGCAAGTTTTTACGGCTCTTTATCTTTTTCTAAAAGCATTAATAGATTTTTATCAAACATAAGCTCACATCTTATTAAGTTAGTTATATATAACAAAATGTCATAGTGTACTAATAAACCTTATAATTTTCAATCATTTTATTTTTAGATATAGAAAATTATCTAATTCTCAATTATATTATTATTAAAGGAGGAAAACTTGAAAGGTTATATTTATAATAGAGCTAGAATTGCAGTTTATTTTGATTTAGAAAACTTAAAAATTGAAGAATTATTAACACCAATTATTAATAAATTTATTAAAGATGGTTTTATTGTTTTTCCAAGAAAATTAATTGTAAATAATATTTCACAAGTAAAAAAAAGTTTTTTAGATAAAAATGTTAAGCCAAATCAACTTGATTTAGTTATTTCTTACGCTGATGTTGGTAAAAATGCTGCCGATTTCCGCTTATATATCGAAGCCCTTGATTTACTTTATCATAGTGATGAGAACCAAGCATTTTGTATTGTTTCAGGAGATGCTGATTATGGAGAACTTGTTATTAAACTTCGTAATGAAAATCGTTATGTAATCGGAATAGGACCAAAAGAAAAATCTAAAGAAGAATATACATCTCTTTTTAATGAATTTATCTATATTGAAGATTTAAAACCAAAACCAGTTATAATCGAAAAAACTATCGAACCAAAGAAAGTAACCAAAAAGACTAAAAAATTAAGAAAAGATAAATCTTTTTATAACAAATTATTAGATGCAACCAATAAAATATTTGTTAAAAAAGAAAATTCAAAATTAGATGAAGTTTATTGCTCAAATATAATTAAAGATTTAAAAGATAATTCACTTGATTATTTTTCTAAATTTAAAATTACATCTAAAGATTTTCAAAAAATTGGCTTAGATATTTTATATAAAGATGAATCAAAACCAGAAACTGCTTATTTACGCTTAAGTAATAACTCTCTTAAATGAGAGTTATTTTTCTTTTTTTAAAAATTAATTTATTTTAATATATATTTATTAGGAGCAACTACTATGTATTCATTCTTATTAGCCCTTATTTATCTAGCTTTTATTAGTTTAGGACTTCCTGATTCTTTACTTGGTTCAGGATGGCCAGTAATGCATTTAGAATTTAACGTTCCTATTTCTTATATGGGAATTATCTCCATGATCATTTCAGGTGGAACAATTATTTCAAGTTTATTATCAAATAGATTAACTCATAAATTAGGAACAAAAATAGTTACTATTATCAGTATCTTTTTAACTGTAATTGCATTATTTGGTTTTTCTTTTGCTAATAATTTTACTTTACTTATTATTTTTGCTATTCCTTATGGATTAGGTGCAGGCGCTATTGATGCAGCCTTAAATAATTATGTGGCTTTACACTATAAAGCTAAACATATGAGTTGGTTGCATTGTTTTTGGGGAGTAGGAACAATTGTTAGTCCATTTGTTATGTCATATTCTTTAGAAAATCTTACTTGGAAAAGTGGTTATCGAATTGTTGGAATTATTCAATTAATTATTGCTATTATTTTGCTTATAACTTTACCAATTTGGAAAGTAAATAATAAAAAAATTGAACAAGAAGAAAAAACTATATCAATAATTTCTGCTTTAAAAATCAAAGGTGTTCCTTTTCTTTTATTTGGTTTTTTTGCTTATTGTGCTTTAGAATCCACGACGATGCAATGGGCTAGTACATACTTTGTAGAGGTCAAAGGAATTGATGCTAGTCATGCGGCATCTTTTGCTTCTTTATTTTATATAGGAATTACTTTAGGAAGATTTATTTCTGGCTTTATTACTGAAAAATTAGGTGATCGAAAAATGATTATTTTAGGCTCAACTATTTTAGCATTTGGAATTATTTTATTAATTATTCCAACTACTTCTTATTTAATTAGCGTTATTTCTTTTATAATCATTGGTTTAGGATGTGGACCAATTTATCCATGTATAATTCATTCGACCCCTAATAATTTTGGTAAAGAAAATTCAGGAGCCATAATTGGTATACAAATGGCCAGTGCTTATTTAGGTTCAACATTTATTCCACCTTTATTTGGCTTATTAGGTAACTTTATTGGTTTTAAATTTATGCCAATTTACTTAATTATTTTTATGATTTTAATGATTAGTATGACTCAACTAACATTTTCTATAACTAAAAAAGCAAAATAATACTTTATTATTTTAGTTAATAAACTATAATTAAAATATGAACGACTTAATTAAAATTGATGATATTACTCTTGCAATAAAATTATTAAAAGATGGAGAAATTTTAGTAAACAAAAAGCAAAATAAATTAACTTACTTTGCTTTTAAAAAAGATAAAATTCATTGTCAAAATTCATCTTTAAGTTTTAATATTTCTCTTCAAGATTTTAAATCAATTTATAAAGATGCTGTTTTTTATATATATAATTTTGAAGATAACACTATTGATTTGAAAAAAGATGAAGAATATTATTCTTGGGATGTTTTAAAAAAGTAATTAAGCTTTATCGAATTGACTATTATATAAATTTGCATAAAAACCATTTTTCTTTATTAATTCTTCATGATTACCACTTTCAATTACATCACCATTATTCATAACTAAAATTAAAGAAGCATTTTTGATGGTTGATAATCTATGAGCAATGACAAAACTTGTCTTATTTTCAGTAAGTTTATCCATTGCTTTTTGGATATATTCTTCAGTTCTTGTATCAACTGATGAAGTAGCTTCATCAAGAATCATCATTGGTGAATTTTGTAACATAGCACGTGCTATTGTCAATAATTGTTTTTGACCAGATGAAATATTTAAACTTTCACTAACTATTGTATCTAAGCCATTTGGTAATAAACGAATAAATTTTTCAAGACCACAGTCTTTACAAACCTTATAAATTGTTTCATCATCAATATTTTCCATATTATAAACAAGATTTTCTCTAATAGTACCTTCAAATAGCCATGTATCTTGTAAAACCATCGAAAACATATTATGAACATCTTCTCTTTTTAAAGATTTTATATCATATCCATCAATTAAAATAGTACCTTTATTAACATTATAAAATTTCATTAATAAATTAACCATTGTTGTTTTACCTGCTCCAGTAGGTCCAACAATTGCTATTTTTTGTCCACTTTTAATTGAACAAGAAAAATCTTTAATAATAATTTTATCTAAATTATCTGGATATGCAAATTGAACATGTTTAAATTCTACATTACCTTTAATTTGATCTTTTAATTCGATTTTATCATCTTCTTTTTCTAATTCTTTGCTTTCTAAGAAATCAAAAATTCTATGAGCAGAAGCAGATGAAGTTTGCATATTAGTTAAGCCTTGGGCAATTTGAGTTAATGGCGAAGTAAATAATCTAACATAAACAATAAATGCGATAATAACCCCAAAATCAATAGTACCATTTAAAGCTAAAATTGCTCCAAAAACACAAACACAAACATAAGCAACATTACCAATAATATTCATTAAAGGTTGCATAATTCCTGATAAGAATTGTGATCTCCAGTTAGAGTCATAAACCTCTTCATTTAATGAATCAAATTTATTAAGAACAGCATCTTCTGCTAAAGATACTCTAATTAAATCGTGGCAAGTATACATTTCTTCAACATATCCATTTAAAACACCTAAACTTTCTTGTCGCTTAATAAAATATTTTTGTGATCTTTTCATAATGATAACTACTAAAACTAAACCAATTAAAGTTACACAAATTGAAATTAATGCTAAATGCCATTCTGTTACAAACATCATAATTAAACAGCCAATAAATTGTGTACTTGCACTAATTATGGTTGGCAAACTATTAGTTAATCCTTGTTGTAAAGTCGAAACATCATTAGTAACTATACTTAAAATATCACCTTGATAGTGACTATTAAAATACTCTTGAGGCATATTATTAATTTTTTGAGAAATATCATTTCTCATATTATATGCCATTCTTAAAGTAACTTTAGCCATTATATATTGTTGTAAAAAAGTAAATAAAGCACTTAATACATAAATTATTAAAAGAAAAATACCTAATTTAGCAATTCTATTAACATCAATTCCTGTTAAGTATCCTTGTTGAATTAAAGTTGCAATTTCTCCAATTTTATTTGGACCAATAATAGTTAATAAAGCACCTAAGCAAGAAAAAATTAAAGCAATGATAATAATAGCTAAATTATCTTTTAAATAATTTATTAATTTACTAAGTGCAGATTTAATATTACTATTTTTCATTTGTTAACCCTCCAATTCTGTATTTGAAAGTTGAGAATGAGCAATTTCTTGATATAATAAACAATTCTTCATTAATTCTTCATGTCGACCAATACCAACAATTTCACCATTATTTAAAACAATAATCTTATCAGCATGTCTAATTGTAGAAACTCTTTGAGCCACAATAACTTTAGTAGTATCATTAAGTTTATTTTTTAATTCTTCTCTTAATAAAGCATCTGTTTTATAATCTAAAGCAGAAAATGAATCATCAAAAATCAATATTTCTGGATGTCTAGCGATGGCTCTAGCAATTGATAATCTTTGTTTTTGTCCACCTGATAAATTTCTTCCTAATTGAGCAACATGATAATTTTCTTTATCATCTAATTTATTAACAAATTCATTTGCTTGAGAAATCTCTAATGCTTCATTTAAAATATCTTTATTTTTTTCTTCACCAAAGAAAACATTATCTTCAACACTACCAGAGAATAACATTGCTTTTTGAGAAATATAACCAATTTTATGATATAAAGAAGAAAACTTGTAATCTTTTATATTAAGCCCATCAATTAATACTTCCCCACTTGTTACATCATATAATCTACTAATTAAATTTACTAAAGTAGTTTTTCCACTTCCAGTTGGACCAATAATTGCTAATGTTTCACCCTGATTAACTTCAAAATTAATATTAACTAATTCATCTTCTTTTGTTTTCGGATAAGAAAAGTAAACATTATTAAACTTAATAGTTCCTTTACTTGTTCCTTCTATAACACTACCCTCTTTAATAGAAGTTTGTTTAGCCAAAACTTCATTAATTCTTTCCGCGGATACTTGTGCAGATGGTAACATCATAAAAATCATAATTAACATCATAAATGACATAATTACATAAGTAGCATAAGTACTAAATACCACTACATTACTAAACATCACTAATCTATCACTAGTAGAACTCATATTATTAATTAAAGTAGCGCCTAACCAGTAAATCACTAAAGATAAACTATTCATGCATAATGACATTGATGGTTGCATACACGCAAATAATTTTTGATTTTTTAATTGTAAAGAATTCATTTTTTTATTTGCATCATCAAATTTATTATTTTGATAATCTTCGGCATTAAAAGCATGCACAACATTAATTCCTTGTAGATTTTCTCTAGTAACTTTATTAATTTTATCTGTAAATTTTTGAACAAGTCTAAATCTTGGTAAACAAATTGACATTATAATAAAAATAAAAGCACATAACACAACAACATAAGCCATGGTAACAAAAGATAATTCCCAACTCTTATTTAATATTTTTATAATAGCCCAAATAGCCATAACAGGCGATTTAATTAACATTTGAAGTCCCATTGAAACAAGCATTTGAATTTGACTTATATCATTTGTAGTTCTAGTTATTAAACTTGGGATAGAAAAATCTTGCATTTCTTGCTTGGAAATATCATTAATGTGATGAAATAATTTCTTTCTAATTTCATAACTAAATCCAGAAGCAATCTTAGAAGAAAGAAACCCACATAAAATAGCTAAAACAGCACTAATTAAAGCACAACCAATCATTTTAAGACCGACAAGAGCAATATCATTAATTTCACTTCCTACAGTGTTTATTAATGTCGTTAATTCTGACATATAATCAGGTAATGATAAATCAAAATATATTTGTCCTAAAATAAAAATTATGCATATAATTGACATAATAATTTCTTTTGGACGCATTTTTTTTAATAATTTAAACATCTTTAATTCCCTCTTTTTTAATGCGATTAATATTACTTTCAAATTTATTCATACATTTTTCAAAAATTATAAGATCTTCTTCACTTAAACCAACAGCTAATTCACTAGCAAATTGATGTTGCAATTTCTTTCCTTTCTCAATAAATACTTTTGATTTATCAGTACAAACAAGATTTGTTTTTCGTCTATCATTTTCTACTTCTTCTCTTTTTAAAAAACCAAACTTCACTAAATTATCAACATGAAAAGAAACAATTGATGATTTAAATCCCTTTAATCGGCAAATATCTTTCGCAGTATTATTTTCAGGATTATTTGCAATAAACATTAAAATGTCTACAGCCATCGGTGGTAAATCGGTTTCCAGTATTAAAGGTTGTAAAGCTTTATGATATGCTTCTATAAAACTATTTGTTACTTTAAACATTTTACTAGCATTAATATCTTTATCCATAAAATCCTCCAAAATCAAATATTCCAATATTGAACTATTTAATATTAAAATGTTTTTTATTATTTGTCAACAAATATTTTTTTTATTTATTAAAAGAATTATGATATACTATTAACGGCACCAAAATAAGCAATAAAAAAAGCCTATTTCTAGGCTTAATACAAACTAAATGGTGCCGTCTATCGGAATCGAACCAACAACCTATCGATTACAAGTCGATTGCTCTGCCAGTTGAGCTAAGACGGCGTTTGCTTTATTATAATAGTTTTATTAAACACAAAAATCAAGTAAAAAATTAAAAAAAGTTAAAAATATTTTGGGAGGGGAAAAATGTATATAAATTTTAATAGTTTAATCGAAATAAAATTTGAAATAAACATTTTTTCTTTATTTTCTTTTCTAGCGGGAATACTTGCTGGATTTATTATTTTAGGATTAATTTATCTTTTAAATTGCTTACTTTCATTAAAGAAAAAAACAATTAAAATCAATAAAGAAATAAAAAATATCTCTGAAAATGATATTAAAGATATTATTCATAAATATCAAGATGCATTTAACGATGAAAAAAGAAGAAGAAAAAATATTCCTTTTGATTATTTTAGATCTACTATTTACGATATGATGGTGGAAATTGCTAGTAAATTTTATCCTAAATCAAAAAAACCTTTAATGGAATTATCTTTACATGAATTAATTTTGTTAGATCAATATATTGTAAAAAAATTAGATGATTTACTTTCAAAAAAAGGAATTAGTTTATTTAAAAATTTAAAATTATCTACAATTATGAATTTAGTTGATAAAAAAACTACAATTGATAATAATGCTTTAGTAAGAAATGCCAAGAAATTTAAGTTTAAAGAAATATATGGTTTTGCCTTGACTTTAATAAATATTATTAATCCATATTTTTGGTTCAAAAAAATTGTTATTAATCCATCCATTAATCTTTTGTTAAATAAAGTTTTTCTTGTTTGTTATTCTATTATTGGTGAAGAAACATATAATGTTTATTCTAAGCAAGCATTTGTTGAAGAAGATTCAAAACTAAAAGAATTATTAAATACAATTGATAAACAAAGTGAAAAAATTAAAAAAGAAGGCTTATTAGTTAATCAAGTAAGCGAAGAAAAATTTAAAAAAGAAAAAAACTAAGACTAGAAGATTTTTTAACGGGGATATTCTATGAAATCTAATCTTAGTTTTTTTAAGGGATTTTTTGCTTACAAGAAGCAAAGTAGATAATATGTAGCTTAACTACAAGATTATTTTATTTTTTTAATATAAACTTTATTTTAACTTTATTTAAACTTAATTTAAACTTTTGCTACTTTTATTAGAAAATTTAATTGTAAACTTAGAGCCTTTGTTAACTTCTGATTCAACTTCAATCTCTGCATTACATAATTGTAATATTTTCGTGACAATCGTTAAACCTAATCCATTACCTTCTTTGTTGTGAGATGTTTCACCTTGATAAAATCTTTCAAAAATATGTTTTTTAGTTTCTTCATCCATTCCACATCCATGATCAACAATAGTTACCACTACTTCTTTTTTTATTTGTAAATAAACCCCAATAGTAGAATTTTCATAAGAATACTTTATTGCATTTGATAATAGATTATCCCAAACATGTGATAAAAGCATTTCATCAGAATAAAGAATACACTCTTCTAAATCAATATCTAAATCAAGATGTTTTTCTTCTATGCGATCGGTTAAATTAACAATGCACATTCTAATTTGTTCATCAAGACGAAAAAATTTCTTTTCAACTTTTACATTCTTATTATCAAGTCGACTAATTTTTAAAACGTTAGAAACTAAAGTTGAAATGTTATCAATTGAAGTATTAATCATATCCATACTTTTTTGTTTTTCTTCTTCTGAAATAGATGGACTTTCTAAAATATTAATATTACTTCTAATTACACTTAAAGGTGTTTTAAATTCATGAGAAACATTAGAAACAAAATCATTTGATAATGTTTCTATTTTATTTAATTCTTTAACCATTTGATTAAAGCTATCAATAGCATTTTGTAATTCTGGAATAGAAGAAGAATCTTTTATAGAAATAGAAAAATTACCTTTAGCAACTTTTTTTGAAGCATCAGATAAAGAAACTAATGGTTCAAATAATTTCCCAACAAAATAATAACAAACAAAAGTAGATAAAATACTAGAAGCAATATATGAAGAAACTATTGTTAAAATTAAAGCATTAATTTGATTGTTAACTAACCATTTACCAAATGGAGTAATCATAATAATTCCCATTATAGTTATTAATAATAGTAAATTAGTAATAAAACATAAAAAGACAAGTAGAGTAATTTGAATATATAATTTTTTTGGTTTTTTTGTTCTAGTCATGATTTTTTACAGCCTTATAGCCTAATCCACGAATTGTTACAATTGTAAAATCAGGATTATTTTTAAATTTATCTCTTAATCTATTAATATGAGTATCGACAGTTCTTTCTTCACTTGTTGAATAAATTCCCCAAAATTCATCCATCAATTGAACTCTAGTAAAGATCTTATTTTCATATGAAAGTAATTTAAACAAGATTTGAAACTCTTTTTGAGGTAATTCATAAGTTTGACCATTAGTAAAAATAGTTAAAGAATCAGCATCTAAAATTGTGTTTCGAAAAGATAATTTATGTTCATTAGAAATTTTTGCTCTTCTAAACAAAGAAGCAATTCTTAAATCTAATTCATTTAAATCAATTGGTTTAACCATATAATCATCAGCGCCTGATTTAAAACCAGCTTCTTTATCCGAATATTGGTCCTTAGCCGAAATAATTAAAACTGGAACATCTATTTTTCTATATCGAAGTTCTTTAATAAAATCAATACCATTCATATATGGCATCATAATATCGGTTATAATTAAATCAACTTGGTATTTATCAAGTTCTTGTAAGGCATATTTAACTGAATAAGAACAATTTACATCATAGCCTTTTTTTGTTAAAAAAACTTTAATACTATCACTTAAGGAAATATCATCTTCCACAACTAAAATCTTAAACATTTCTCTTTCTCCATTTTTCTATATTGTAAAATATTTTTTTTATTATTCATAGCGAAAAAAAATTTTTTAATATTTTATGTTTAAAAAAAATAAATATCGTGTCAAAATAATATATAGAAAGGATTGTATTTATGAAAGATTTAGTAAAAACATTAGAAGGTTTACCTTGGATTGTTAGAGTTTTATTAACACTTATCTGGGGTGCTTATGGAAACTTATTAAGATTATTTAGATCACTTGCAAAAAAGAACACAATTGGTGTAATTCTTGCAGTTATCTTATTAATTTGTGGTGGTTTTGTCATTCTTTGGATTTGGGACCTTATTAGAGTTTTATTAGGAAAACAAGTTTGGTGGATTGATTAATCTTGTACTATAACTATCATGGAATAATAAAAAGCAAAATAAAAAAAGGAGAACTATTATCTTATCAAATTGTCGACAAATATAATAACATCTCTCCTTGTTTATTATTATTTTTTAAAAATGAAGTTAAACCTATTAGAGAATATCGTTTTCACGAATATCTAGAATTAATAGATATTTACTATAAAAGACCTTAGAGGTCTTTTTTGTTTACAAAAAATTTTAGTCTATTCAATCCATCAAGAACATTTTTTCTTGAAGTAGCAATATTCATTCTAATAAACTTTTTACCATTTGTTCCATATTCTTCACCTTCAGAAACATAAAGACCAGTACTTTCACGAAGATTTTTACAAAATGAAACTGAATCATTACTAATAAAAGAAATATCAATCCACACTAAATATGTTGCATCAGAATGAATAACTTTTAATGAAGGAATATTTTTATTAATAAAATTTTCAACAAAATCTTTATTATTAAAAAGATATTCGTTGAGTTGATTTACCCATTCTTCACCATATTTAAACGCGGCAATATTAGCGCTTATTGCAAAGAAATTAGGCTCAGCTACTTCATCAGTATTTAATCCTCTCCATACTTTATGATATAAAAATGGATCATTAACAATAACACATGCTGATTGAAGTCCCGCTAAATTAAATGTTTTTGAAGCTGCTAAACAGGTAATTGAATTTATATAACATTTTTCACTTACAGAAGCAAAAGGAATATATTCTTTATGTGGTCTAGTTATGTCACAATGAATTTCATCAGAAATAACATAGACATGATATTTAAAACATAATTCACCTATTTTTTCTAATTCTTCTTTAGTAAAAATTTTTCCTACAGGATTATGTGGATTACATAAAATCATTAATGATGTTTGTTTGTTAGCTAATTTTTCTTCTAAATCAACAAAATCAATTTCATATTGATAATTTTTATAAATTAAATTACTTGCTAAAACATTTCTACCATTATTTAAAATCGAATTATAAAAAATATTATAAACTGGTGAAAGAACTACAACATTTTCACCTACAGAAGTAATTTTTCTAACAATAGAAGAAATAGCGGCCACCACACCAGTAGAAAAAATCATATTTTCTTTTTTAAAAGTAAAATGATGTCTTTTTTTCCACCAAGAAATAATACTTTCAAAAAATTCATCTGGAATAATTGAATATCCATAAGCTCCAATACTAGCTCTTTTTTGGATTTCTTCTTGAACTTCTTTACAAGTTGGAAAATCCATATCCGCGACCCACATTGGTAGTTCATTATCTAGAACATCCCATTTTAAAGAAGAAGTATTTCTTCTATTTACAATCTCATTAAAATTGTATTTCATTTTTCTTCCTCAATAATTGTTTTACTTGGATCAATTAATTTTTCATCTAAAATTAATTCTTTAATTTTTTTCGCTTTAATAGTTCCAGAAATTGGATTTTTTACACTATCAATATTGGAATTTATTTCTGCATTAACTGTTGAAAACTCAAAACATAAATCAGTATTTAATAATTTACAATTAACCATTTTAATATTATCCATATAACACATGCCTTGATTAGAATCAATAACACAATTAATAAAAGTAATGTTTTTAGAATTCCAACCTAAATATTCACCAATAATAGTCGAATCATATACTACAACGTTTTCACAATTCCAAAAAGAATCTTTTGATAACATTTTTGCATGATGAATTTCAACATTCTTTGCTCCATCAAAAGCATAATTACCATCTAAAGAAAAATCTTTAGCAATGATATCTTTACTATTCATTAAGAAATAATCCCCTTTAGCGGACACCTCTTCTAAATGAATATTTTGACAATTCCATAAAGTTTCACTAGCATTAGGTAAAGTAACATTCTTTAAAGTAATTTTACTTGCTCTTCTAAACATTTTAGGAGCTTCAATGGTTGAGTTTTCAATAGTAATATTATCAGTATACCAAATTCCTGATCTTGACATTTCTAAAAAAGAACATTCATTTACATAAATATTATGACAATACCAAAGTGGATATTTCCATTTAAAAATACAATTAAGCAAACTAAGATCACTACTTTCTTTCAATGGAGATTCTCCATCCGCAAAAGTAGAATCAATGATTTCTGCATCATGGGTATTATATAATGCTCTTTCACCTACATATAAACCTTGAACAAATTTTTGCATAATTTTCCTCCAGGCAAACCCATTATTTATTATTAACTAATCGTTATTTTCGTATAAAAATTGAGAAATTTTTTGTCTAAGATATTCTTTTTTTATTTCATCTTCTTTTTGTTTTTGATATTCAGCAAATTGTTCATCACTTGCACCATAATAATTTTTTAAATAATCTAAATAATCATTAAATTCTTCTTTAGAAATTTCAAAATTTTCACTTTGTGCAACATGTTCATAAACTCTATCAATTTTAATTGATGTTGAAGCATCATTAGCTAAAGATTTTCTAAAATCTTCTTTAGTAGTTCCAGTCATTGATAAATATTGATCCATACTCATACCATATTGTTTAATCATATTTTCATAATAAGAAATAATTTCATCAATTCTTGCATTAAGTTCTTCTTCTTCAATAGCAATAGTTGAATTTTCAGCAAGATAATCACATAATTTTTTAATATAATCATTCTTACTAGCAAGATCATTTCTTTGTTCAAGATTACTTCTTAAAGCAGCAATTAAATCTTCTTTAGTAGGAATACCAAAAGTCTTAGCAAAATCATCATCTAAAAGAGGTTCTTCTTTTTGTTTAACTTCATTAATTACACATTTAAAAATAGCTTCTTTTCCTTTTAATTCTTCTGCATGATAATCACTAGGGAAAGTAACTTTTACATCAACTTTATCACCTTTTTTATAACCCACTAATTGGTCTTCAAAACCAGGAATAAAAGTATTAGAACCTAATTCTAAATCGTATTTTTCTCCTTTTCCACCTTCAAAAGCCACACCATCAACAAAGCCTTCATAATCAATATTAACAACATCATGTAAAGCCGATGAATCTTCTTTTGTAACAAATTTAATATTTTTTTCTAATAATCTTTTTAATTCATTATTAACTTCTTCTTCAGTTACAACTTCAGGTTTATCCTTTCCTAATTTTAAATTTTTATATTCACAAAATTTATTTTCCATTTTTTATTTTTCCTCTCGTAAACTAATTATAATAAATTAATTAATTTTAAAAAAGGAAAATTAAAGATTATAAGCCAAAAATAATAATTACAACAATTCCTAAAACCATTAAAAATAAGCCAAATAATGATTTTTTAGAAAATTTTTCTTTTAAAATTGTATAGGAGAATAACATTGTTAATATAATTGCTAATTTTGTAATTGAACTAACCACAACTGGATTAACATCTACTTGTTTTAGAGCTTCATATTCAAATAACCAAGCTCCTCCAGTAGCAAAACTAGATAAAATCAAAAATATCCAAGATTTTAAATCAATACTTTTAGCGCCCTTATAATCTTTTTTTACTAAAACAATACAACTAGAAAAAATAAAAACAATTATCGTTCTAATTAATGTACCTAAATCAGTTGGTGTATCTTTTAAACCAATTTTAATAAATAAAGAAACTAGAGAAGCAAAAACCGCGCTTAATATCGCGTATATTAGCCATTTCTTACTAGTAGAATCATTACTATCTTTCTTTTCAATCATTAATAATGTTCCAATAAACATTAAAATAATAGAAACAAATAACATAATAATAGTAACTACATTTCCATTTTTAGTTGTTGAATCAAAAAAGAAAATCATAAATAAAATACTAGTTAAAATAAAACTAGATTTATCTATTGGCGCTACTTTATTAATATCACCTAATTTTAAAGCTTTATAATAACATAACCAAGAACATCCAGTTGCTAAACCAGATAAAACTAAAAACACATAATTATTAACTGTTAAATTATTAAATTGATAAATACTGCCAGATAAAAAACATAAAAGTAAAGAAAATAATATAACTATACCCGTTCTAAACCACGTAGCAAAATTTGAATTAACATTCTTTATTCCAATTTTAGCAAAAACTGTTGTTAATGAAGTAAATAAAGCACTTAAAAAGGCAAATAATATATATATCATAACAAAATCTCTATATACATTATTTGCCTATATAAAATTTATTTCAAGAATATAATAGATAATAATATTCCAATACTTATACCAACAACATCGGCAAATAAACCAACTTTCAAAGCATGTTTCCATTTACTTACTCCTACTGAAGTAAAATATAAACATAAAACATAAATAGTTGTATCGGTACTTCCTTGAATAGTTGAAGCCATTTTACATACAAAACCATCAACATCATTTTTACAAATAGAATCCAGTACAGCAATAGAAGCACTTCCAGAAATTGGTCTAAAAATAACCATTGGAACAATTTCAGTATACGAACCTAAATTAGGAATTAATGAAGAAATAAGATTAGATAAATCACTTATTAATCCTGAGGCTTTTAATAAACTAACGCATAATAGCATTCCTAATATAGAAGGAAAAACTTCTTTAAATAAATCTAAACCTTGTTTAGAACCATCTATAAAAGCATTATAAGCATTTTTCTTTTTAATAACAGAAAAAATAATAACAAAAATAATTAATAAAGGTATAAAAATTAATGATTTATTATCCATACAATAAAATGTATGAACAATTTTTTATTTTATTATAAATTTAATTATATAAATAACCATTTTTAATAATTGTAACATTATAAGAGGCTTTATTTCTATCAAATTCACCTTCAATATCAAAAGTAAAATATTTATATGGATAATAAATCAAATCACTTTTATTAAGACAAAATGTTATAGTAAATGTTTGCTCTTCATAAGCAAAATCAACTTTAAACCAAGCATCACAAAACTTTCTTAAATTATTATGAACAAGAAAATTTGTACCTAATTTCTTACTATCTTCATCAAATATCCAACCATTATCAACTTTAAAATAAGTAGAGAAATTATCATTATCAATACTTACTTTTTCTACTTTAGGTAAAATAACATATTCAGTACTATAAACAATTGAATCTACTTCTTCTTCAACATAAAAATCATGTTTTTTTAATGTTATTCCACTTGTATTAATCACTCCACCATTTTCATTATCAAAATTTTTAAATATATAATATTCACATACTGCATAATTTAAACTTATTTCATAGAGCAAATATTTATCTTTTTTTAATGTATAATAAAAGTCAAATCCATCATCAATAATTGTTGGAAAATTATCATCAAAAGAAAAATACTTAAAATTATATAAATTATCATCACATTTGAATAAATACATTTTTTTATCTGTTCTGTTTGAAGTAACTTCATTTCTAGTTTGATCTACTTTGAAATAAATATTTTCAATATAGAAATTCTTTTTTAAATAAGAAAAAACATCATTTGCATAATCTAAAAAATAAGATTTATCACCATTCATAGCGAAAATATAATGTTCACCTTTTGATAATTGATTACTTGCTTCTGGAGGAGGAAGTTCTTCAATTCCATACGATGATAAAACTTTTTTATCAATAAAACTATTAGATAGTTTATCTTCATTATTCTTTATTAATAAATAAGTTGTAGTCCCTCCTATACCTAATAACGAGCAAACAATGATAGTTATAATAATGATTTTTTTGTTCATAGTTAATATATCCTTTCATGTTAATTAAAATATGTTTTTTTACATATTTTTATTTAATAATATAATCTCAATAAAACAAAACTATATAGAAAAACATTATTTTACATACTATGCAATAAAACTAAAGATATAATTACAAAAAAAGTTCAAATTTGAACTTTTTTATAATTTATTTTAAAGATAAACGATTAAGTGCTCTTTTTAAACTTAGTTCTGCCCGTACAAAATCAATATTTTCTTTATTTTTTAAACGATTTTCCGCTCTAAGTTTAGCTTCTTCTGCTCTAGAATAATCTAATTCTTGTTTTGTTTCAAAACTATCAGCTAAAATATTAACTTCATTATTTTCTACATGAAGAACACCACCGCCAATAGATATTTCCTCTCTAACATTATTCGATACATAACTTAAATGAGAAATTTCAACAATTGCTATTAAAGGTAAATGGTGAGCCATTATACCTAACATTCCTGAAGAAGTCTTTACATTAACAATTTCAACTTCTTTATCAAGAGATTTTCCATCTGCGGTTACAATATGTAATTTAAATTTACTAGCCATTTAATTCTTCTGCTTTCTTTTGAACTTCTTCAATTGTACCGACATATAAGAAGGCAGCTTCTGGATATTTATCATACTTACCAGAAATAATTTCTTCAAAAGATCTTACAGTATCTTCTTTAGAAACATAAACACCTTCTATGCCATTAAAAGTTGAAGCAACATGTAAAGGTTGAGATAAGAAGTTTCTAATTCGACGTGCTCTATTAACGATTACTTTATCTTCTTCAGATAATTCATCCATACCTAAAATAGCAATAATATCTTGTAAATCTTTATATCTTTGTAATATAGCTTGCACTTCTCTAGCAACTTTATAATGTCTTTCACCAACTACATGTGGATCAAGAATATTAGATGTTGATTGAAGAGGATCAACAGCTGGATAAATACCTAATGATGCAGTGCCTCTATCAAGAACAGTTTTAGCATCAAGGTGTGAGAATGTTGTAGCTGGAGCAGGATCAGTTAAATCGTCAGCTGGAACATAAATGGCTTGAATTGAAGTAATAGAACCATTTTTGGTAGAAGTAATTCTTTCTTGAAGTTGTCCCATTTCAGTAGCCAAAGTTGGTTGATAACCTACTGCTGATGGCATTCTACCAATTAAAGCAGATACTTCACTACCAGCTTGAGTGAATCTAAAGATATTATCAATAAATAACAAAACATCTTGATGTTTTACATCTCTAAAATATTCTGCCATTGTTAAACCAGTTAAAGCCACTCTCATTCTAGCTCCTGGTGGTTCATTCATTTGCCCGAAAACAAGAGCGGTTTTACTTAAAACACCACTTTGTTTCATTTCATAATATAAATCATTACCTTCTCTAGAACGTTCACCAACACCAGCGAAAACAGAAATTCCTTGTCTTTCAGTTGCAACGTTATTAATTAATTCTTGAATAAGAACAGTTTTTCCAACTCCTGCTCCTCCAAATAAACCAACTTTACCACCTTTAACATAAGGGCAAAGTAAATCAATAACTTTAATACCAGTTTCTAAGATTTCTTGAGAAGGATTTTGATCTTCATATTTAGGAGCGTCTTTATGAATTGGAGAAGTTAATAAATTTGATAAAGGTTTACCATCATCAAGAGGTTCACCTAAAACATTAAAAATTCTACCAAGTGTTTGTTCACCTACTGGAACAGTAATTGGTGCTTCAGTGTTTAACACTTTCATTCCTCTTACTAGTCCATCTGTTTGCCCCATACTGACCGCTCTAACTAAATCATCACCAATATGTTGTAAAACTTCAATTGTTAAAGATTTATTATTTCCTAAATCGATTTTTAAAGCCGTTAAAAGTTTTGGAAGATAATTTTTTTCAAATCTTACATCGACAATTGGACCAATAACTTGAACAATTTCACCATATTTAAAGTTATTCATAGAAACCTCCTTTTAATTATTTGCACCAGCTACCACTTCCGTAATTTCTTGAGTAATAGCTTGTTGTCTTGCTTTATTAAATTCAAGCATTAATTTATTTTGTAATTCTTCAGCATTATCTGAAGCACTATCCATTGAATTTCTTCTTGAAGCATATTCACAAACAATCGCTTCTGTTAATTTACTATATAACAAAGTATTTAAATATTTTGGAATCAATAATGATAAAACTTCTTCTTTATTTGGTTCAAAAATAATTTCTTGATTAGAAGAACTAGTTTCTAATTTTTCTAAAGGAAGAAGAAGGTTGTCACAAGGAATAAAAGTCAAAGAATTTTTATAATGAGTAGAAATTAAATGGATTTCTTTATAAAGACCTTTATTAAATTCATTAATAATTTTATCCTTTAATTTACTAGTATTTGAATAATCAAAATGATCAAGAATAGAAACATATTCATCATCTATATCAAAATCACTTTTTAATTTACTTAAGCCTTTAGTTCCTAAAATCAAAACTTTATCATCTTTATTTATTTTAGAGTTTAAAAATTTATAAATATTATAATTATATCCTCCACATAAACCTAAAGATGAAGTAACAACAATATATAAAGAAGAATTAGCGTTTTTATTTATTTTAAAAGTATTATTTTCTTCACCAGCACACGAAGAAATAATCTTTATTAAACTATCTAAATAAAGATTAATATTTTCCATTTTATCTTTCCATTTCTTTAATTTACTAGTTGCAACAAGTTCCATTGCTTTAGTAATTTTTAACGTTGAAGAAATAGAAGCAATTCTTTTTTTGGTTTTTGCTAATTCTTGTGCCATATACTATTTTAAAGATTCCTTTATATCTTTGATAACTACTTTCATTTTTGCAATAAGTTCATCACTTAAAGCTTTTTTATCTTCAATTTCAAGTAAGATATCTTGATGATTTTTATTTAAAGATAACCAAATTTTATCTAAAAAATTTCTTACTTCATTAACTTCTAAATCATCTAAGAAGTTATTTTGAGCAGTAAAAATTTCAATTGTTTGTTGAACAAATGTCATAGGTGAATATTGGTTTTGTTTTAATACTTCCATTAAAATATCACCATGCTTTAATGTTTTCTTAGTTACTTCATCAACATCTGAGCCAAATTTAGCAAATGCTTGTAATTCATTATAAGAAGCAAGTTCAATTTTTAAAGCTTTTGATGTTTGTTTAATACATTTATATTGAGCAGCTGATCCGACTCTTGAAACAGATAAACCTGAATCAATCGCAGGTCTTTGACCAGAGTTAAATAATTCACTCATTAAAAATATTTGTCCATCTGTAATAGAAATAACATTAGTTGGAATATAAGCAGAAATATCGCCTGCTTGAGTTTCAATAATTGGTAAAGCGGTAATTGAGCCTCCACCATTTTCTTTATTTAATCTACAAGCTCTTTCAAGTAATCTAGAATGTAAATAGAAAACATCACCTGGATATGCTTCTCTTCCTGGAGATCTTTTTAAAAGTAAAGATAATGTTCTATAAGCAACTGCATGTTTAGATAAATCATCATAAACAATTAAAACATCTTTTCCTTGTTCCATCCATTCTTCCGCAATACTGACTCCAGCATAAGGAGCTAAATATTGTAAAGGTGCAAGTTCACTTGCTGTAGCGGAAACAATACAAGTATATTTTAATGCATCATGTTCTTTTAATTTTTCAACAATTTGAGCAACTGTTGAATTTTTTTGACCAATAGCTACATAAACGCAAAGAACATTTTTATCTTTTTGATTAATAATTGTATCAATTGCAATAGCAGTTTTTCCTGTTTGACGATCTCCAATAATTAATTCTCTTTGTCCTAAACCAATTGGAATCATAGTATCAATTGCTTTAATACCTGTTTGTAAAGGAGTATCAACTGATTTTCTAGTCATTACACCTGGAGCAATTCTTTCTACTGGTCTAGTTTTTGTATATTTAATTTCACCTAAACCATCAATTGCTTTTCCTAAAGAATTAACAACTCTTCCAAGTAAATTATCACCAACTGGAACTTCTACAACACGATTTGTTCTTTTAACTATGTCGCCCTCTTCAATTAAATAATCATTACCAAAAAGAATAACACCAACGCTATCTTCATTTAAATTCATGACCATACCATATACGTCATGTGGAAAAATTAATAATTCTGAAAGCATAGCCTTATCTAAGCCATAAACTGTAGCAATTCCATCACCTACAGTAATAACAGTTCCCACATCATCAGATTCAATCTTATGAGCGTAATTTTTTATTTGTTGCTTAATTAAAGCGGCTATTTCATTTGTTTTAATTGTCATTTACTTGCCTCCAATTAATGATTGTTTTAATGAATTTAATTTGCTAATAATTGTGCCATCAAATACTTGATCTTCAATAATCACTTTTATTCCGCCAATTAATTTTTCATCAACATGATTTGTTAATTCAACTTCGACTCCAAATACCTTTTTAAAAGTTTTTTCAAGTTTTTCTACTTTATCAAGTTCTAATAAATATGTAGAATAAATAATACCTTCTTTAATTCCTAAATAATCATTACACATTTCATTAAATTCATCAAAAATATTTCGAAGAAGATTAACTCTTTTATTTTTGACAATTACTTTAATAAAATTAAGAACATATTTATCTTCATTATTAAAGACTTCATCAATAACTTTATCTTTTTCTTCTTGAGTAAGAAAGCACGATGAAAGTAGATGAATAAAATCAGCATCATTTAAAATAACACTTTTAATCATCTTAAGTGAATTTTTATATTCTTGAACTTTGTTTTCTTCAAGAGCAATGGAAAATAAACCTAAAGCGTAACGATTAAATAAAGAATCCATAATATCATTTCTTTTCCAAGTCATTTATGAAATCATCAAGTAATTTTTGATTATCTTCATATTTAACTTCTCTTTTTAAAATTGATTCAGAAGCAGTTAATGCTAAATCGCAAACTTCATTATAACTTTCATGAAGAGCTTTTTCTTTAGCTTTTGCAATATCTTCGTCCGCTTGAATCTTTTTTAAATTAACTTCTTTTTTAGTTTCTTCTAAAATTAATTGTTTTTGTTTATATGCTTCTTTTTGAGCATCTTCAATTATTTGTAAAGCCTCTTTTTTAGAAGAAGATAACTTTTTATTAGCTTCTTCAACTTTTAAATTAGCTTCACTATTTTTTTCTTGAGCCGAATTTAAATTACTATCAATAAAGTCTTTTCTTTTTTTTAAAAAATTACTTACTGGTTTATATGCAAATTTAATAACAATTAAACTCATAATAATAAACGCAAATAATTGTACTAAAAACGCCCAAATATTAGGAAAAACTTTATTAACAAAATCCTCGCCATTAGGTAAAGTAAGTCCATCGCTTAAAATTAAAATAAGCATATTTCTTCCTTTCTTAGTTTACAAATAAGCAGAGAATTGCAATTAATAAACCATAAATACCTGTTGTTTCTGTTAAAGCACATCCTAAAATCATACCTGTACGTAATTTTGAATACATTTCAGGATTTCTAGACATACCTTCCATCGCTTTAGCACAAATAAAACCTTCACCAATACCAGATCCTAAACCTGTTAAAACAGCAATACCTGCACCAATAAATTTTAATCCGTCCATTTTCTTCACCTCCTATCTAGATAAATCAATTTGAACTTCTTCCTCTTCAGGATCTTCTTGAGCAATGAAAATCATTGTTAACATTACAAAGATTAATGTTTGAATTAATCCTGAAAAGACATCAAAATATAAATGTAAAATTGGAGTTATAAATGGTGGAAGAATAATACTTGACCACCCTCCAGGAATAAATGAAAATAACATCGAAGACACATTACCTAAAGCATAATAAACAATTGACATTAAAGTAAAGCCCGCTAAAGCATTACCAAATAAACGTAATGCTAAAGATAAAAGTGGTGCCCACATTGATAATAAATTAATCGGTAATAAAATTGGGATTGGATCAATATATCTTTTAAAATAACCCCATTTATTATTTTTCACTGCTGTTGCATGAATTAAAACAAATGTACATAAAGCAATTGAAAAAGTATTACCTAAATATGATAAAGGTCCTGGAAATCCAATCAAAGAAACTAAAAAGCATAAAATTATATATATAGCAAGTCCTAAAGCATATCCAGAAAAACTACGTCTTCTTTCACCCATTAATTCAACAGTAAATGACTCTAATTTTTCTACTAAAGTTTCCACAATCATCGTAAATCCTTTATCAGGCTTAGTAGGATCTAATTTTTTAAATTTAAAATAAATAACAAAAGAAATAATGCAAATAATTAGCATTACAATCAAAGACATAATCACTTCACCAGAAAACATATCCCAACCAAAATGTAACATATTGTTTAAAGTATCTTGACTCATAATTCACCTTGCTTTACAAAACTTAAAACGATTGAAGTAACAAAATATGGTAAAGCTGCAATAGCAACTAATATATATCTTGTATTATTAACTTCATCTGGCATTGTTATAAAAATTAATATTGCACTTAAAGCTAAACCTATTAACATCAATAAAAATCTTAAACCCGTAAAAAGTAAAAATTTTGCACTAGTATTTTCTATAGTAACTTGTTCACCGCTTTTCACAAGTAAAAAGCTATTTAAAGTAGAAATAAAAGAACAAATTAATACACAAAGTGATAAAATTCCTTCTTGAAAAAACAAACTAATCAATGAAGCAATAACTAAAAAAAGACAAACAATTCCATTTACAATAACAACTTTTTTTGAATAAGATAAATTTTTCATTGTTGTCTCCTTTTGATAATAATTATACTGACAAAAATTAAATTTTAAAAGTCTTTTTAAACTAAATAATTCTTTTATTTCAATTAAAAAATTATCATAAAAAATAAGTAACAAAATCACTATTTTTCGTATAAAATTTTATATATTAAATATTTATTTAATCACTAAAATTAAAATATATATGTTTTTTATACTTATTTTTTTTAAAAGTGCTAAAATAATCATTGTTAAAAGGAGATTAACTATTATGATAAAAGTTGACGTTATTTCTGGCTTTTTAGGTGCTGGAAAAACTACATTAATAAAAAAATTATTTGAAAGCAAATTTAAAGGTGAAAAAGTTGTAATTATTGAAAACGAATTTGGCGATATCAATATCGATACAAACTTTTTAAAAGACTCAGGAGTTAAAATCAAAGAAATCAACGCTGGTTGTATATGCTGTTCTTTAGTAGGAGATTTTGAAGCATCAATTAAAGAATTAATTAATACATATTCACCTAATAGAATTATTATTGAACCATCTGGTGTAGGAAAATTATCCGATATTGTTAATGCTATAGAAAAAGTTAAAGGCTTTGATTTACATCTTAATATTTTAGCTACAATGGTTGATGGTAAAAAAGCTAAAATGCATTTAAAAAACTTTGGTGAATTTTTCTTAAACCAAATTCAAAATGCCAAAAGTATTATCATTACAAAAATGGATAAATTAACTGAAGATCAACAAGAAGAAGTATTACATATTATTCGTGAAAATAATCCTCATGCTAATATCATTACTACTTCAATTTTTGATTTAGATAGTTCTAAATTACTTGAAACACTTGAGCAAGATGCATCACTACAACAAATTATGATTCAATCATTAATTGATGATGAACATGAAGAACATGAATGTTGCCATCATCACGATGAAGACGAAGAACATGAATGTTGTCACCATCATCACGATGAAGATGAAGAACACGAATGCTGTCACCATCATCACGATGAAGATGAAGAACACGAATGCTGTCACCACCATCACGATGAAGACGAAGAACACGAATGTTGCCACCATCATCACCACCATGGTCACGATGCTGATGAAGTATTTGCTTCATGGGGTAAAGAAACTCTTAAATCTATTAGTTATGAAAAACTTGATAATTTCTTAAAATCTTTACAAGACGAAAACTTAGGAATTATTGTTAGAGCAAAAGGTTATCTTAAAGCTAGTGATAACGATAAATGGTATTATTTTGATTATGTATATGGTGATTATCAAATTAGATTAGATGAACCAACCACTATTGGTAGAGTTGTAGTTATTGGATCACATATTAATGAAGAAAAAATTGCTAATTTATTTGAGAATTAATTTATGAAAAGAATTCCTGTATTTATGATTAATGGCTTTTTAGAAGCCGGTAAAACAGAATTTATCCTTGCTACAATTAGAAGAGATGAATTTTATAAAAGAGGAACGACCTTACTTTTAGTTTGTGAAGAAGGCGAAATAGAATATGATTTAAAAGAATTAGAAAAATATAAAGTCACTTTACAGCAAATTAATGAAGGTGAATTGAATGCTAATAATTTAGATAAGATAATTCAAGAAGGTAAATACAATCGTGTTGTTATTGAGATGAATTGTATGTTTGATGAAAGCACAATTTCTTTTCCTAAATATTTTGATATTTCGCAAATTATTACTATTATCGATGGAATAACTTTCCCAACTTATTTTGCCAATATGAGGCAAAAATTCGTTGATATGATTAAGATTTCAGATGTTGTTGCCTTTAATAAATTAAAAGATAATTCATCATTACAACCTTTTGATACTGCTTTAAAAATGATTAATAATCAATGTTTATTTTGTATCATTGATGAAGATTGTATTTCTTTAGGTAAGGCATTTGAAACACCTTTACCTTATAATCTAAAAGAAAAAGAAATCGAAATCAAAGATGATGATTTTGGTATCTTCTACATTGATACTTTTGATAATAGAAATCATTATGAAAATAAAATTGTTACTTTTAACGCTTGGGTTGTTAAATCTAACAAATTAAAAGAAGGTGAATTTATCGCTGGAAGAAAAGTATTAACCTGCTGTGCTAATGATATTCAATTATATGGCTTCCTTGTTACAAATAGTTTAAATCAAAACTTGAAAGATGATAGTTGGGTCAAAATAAAAGCTACTTGTAAAGCTGAATATAATAAAGAATACGATGAAGAAGAATTAGTACTTTATCCGATTGAACTTACACCTATTAAACCAATTAAAAATGAAATACTTGATTTAAGTAAATAATTTTTTTAAAAGAAAAAGAAGTCCTAATCAATTAATAGAACTTCTTTTTTGTTATTTAAATTTATTTATTAATTCTCATTCTTAAAGAATTAAATACCGCAATTAACATTACTCCAACATCAGCAAATACCGCTACAAATAATGGAATAACATTTAATATACCTAAAACCATAAATAAAACTTTACATACAATAGAGAAAATAATATTTTCCATGACAATCATTTTTGTTTTTTTAGCAATTTTAATAGAATTAGGAATACTCTTTAAATCATCATTGACTAAAACAATATCACTTGCTTCAAGAGCAGCATCTGATCCAAGTTTTCCCATTGAGAAAGAACAATCTGAACTTACCATAACAGGGGTATCATTGATTCCATCACCAACATATAATAGGGTTCCTTGTTTTTTTAATTCTAAGGCTTTAGAAAGTTTTTCTTCAGGAAGCAAATTACCATAACCAGCACTTAAAGATAATTCATTAGCAACTTTATCAACCTTTGCTTGATTATCTCCACTTAACATTACTTGATTATTAACACCTAATTTTCTTAATTCTTCAAGGCTTTCTTTTGCTCCTTCTTTTAAAGTATCATCAAGAGTTATATATCCTATAAGTTTATCATTTTTCGCTACATAAATAATAGTTGAAACACTATTTAATTCTTCAAATTTTACATTATATAAACTCAATAATTTTTTATTTCCAACTAAATATGTATCTTTATTAAGTTTACCAATTAATCCATGCCCAGATTTTTCTTCTACTTCATCAAATATAATTTTACTATCATATTCATTAAAAGCTTTCGCTAAAGGATGTGAAGAACTCTTTTCAAGACTTACTGCAATATCTAAAGCTTCTTGGCTAGTGAATTCAACAACTTTAAAATTACCTTCAGTTAATGTACCAGTTTTATCAAAAGCAATAACATTAGCTTTAGATAATGTATCTAAGAATGTTGCGCCTTTTACTAAAATACCTTTTTTTGCACTTGCCCCAATTCCTCCAAAATAAGTTAATGGAACTGAAATCACCAATGCACATGGACAAGAAATAACAAGTAAAATTAACGCTCTATATAGATAATCTTTAAATAATCCATCCCAATTACCACTTACTAAACCAATAATTAAAGGAACAATTAATCCAATAATAACAGCAATTATACAAACAATTGGAGTGTATATTTTTGCAAACTTAGTAATAAATTTTTCTTCTTGCGCTTTATTCTCACTAGAATTTTCTACTAAAGATAAAATTTTACTAACTGCAGAATTTTCATAACTTCTAACAACTTTTGCTTTAACAACTTTACCTGTATTAATATAAGAAGAATAAATTTCATCTCCTTCTTTAAATTCTTTATACATAGCTTCACCAGTAATTGATTTAGTATCAAAACTTGATGAACCATCAATAATAAGAGCATCCACTGGAACTTTATCACCATTATTAATTTGAATAATATCACCAATTTTTAAAGATTCAGATTTAACTTTACTAACTTTATCATTTTCAATAAGATTAGCTTCTTCAACTTTTAAATCAACTAAAGAAATAATTTCTTTTCTTGAAGAATTAACAGCAACATCTTGTAAAAATTCACCAATTTGATAAAGAAGCATAACGGCACTTGCTTCTACAAATTCATTGATGCACATTGCACCAATAGAGGCAAGAGTCATTAAAAAGTTTTCATCAAAAATTCTTCCTTTAGCAATGTTTTTTGCTGTATTAATTAATACTTTATAACCAACAATCAAATAAGATATAATTAAGAAAATATATGAAACATAAGCAACATCTAACGTTTTATTTAAAATAAGTCCAACAATAAATAAAACTGTAGCAATAATTATTTCAATAAGTTGTCTTTTTTTGCCATTGTTTTCTTTTTTGTTGTTTTCAACTACTTTTACTTCTTCAAAGTTATTACATGTTTCAATTACCTTTTTATATGCATCACTAGAGCATTTAACAAAAACAATTTGTTTAACAAAATCAACATTTACTTTTTCAACATTATCAATCTTAGCAATTATTTCTTCTAATTCAGAAGCACAATTAGCACAATCTAATCCTGCTATTTTGATTTTATATTCTTTAGTATCTTCAACTACTTTTACTTCTTCAAAATGATTACATACATCTTTTACTTTAATTAAAGTGTCTTCATCACAATCTACTTTTACACTTTGTTGAATATAATTAACACTTACTTTTTTTACATTCTTAATTTTTGAAATTTCTTCTTCTAGTTCTAAAGCACAATTAGCGCAATCTAATCCTGTTATTTTGATTTTATATTCTTTAGTATCTTCAACTACTTTTACTTCTTCAAAATGATTACATACATCTTTTACTTTAATTAAAGTGTCTTCATCACAATCTACTTTTACACTTTGTTGAATATAATTAACACTTACTTTTTTTACATTCTTAATTTTTGAAATTTCTTCTTCTAGTTCTAAAGCACAATTAGCGCAATCTAATCCTGCTATTTTAATTTTATATTCCATAAATTACTCCTCCACATGTGTTTTAACTATATTAATAATTTGCATTATATGTTCATCATCAAGTGAATAAACAATATTTTGACCTTTTCTAAAAGATTTTATAACTTTATTTTCTCTTAGTATTCTTAATTGATGAGAAACTGCACTTTGATTAGAATTAACTGCTTTAACGATATGATAAACACACATATCACCTTCTGATAAAGCAAGAACAATTTTTAATCTTGATGGTTCACCTAAAATTTTTAAAAGATTACAAATATCATCAATAGAATTTTGATTCTCAATGAAATTTTTAACTTTTTCTAAATGTTTCTCATGTTCACAATTTTCTTCTTTTGAATCTAATATATCCATCGCTCACTCCTTATATGAATACCTGTTCACATGTTCATTATATGAATATATGAATACTTATTCAACTATTATTTACCTTTTTATTAAAAAACTTTCTATTTTTATTTTTATAAATATGATAAGATACTTACGAAAGGAGTTTATTTATGTTTAATAAGAAAGAACAAACTTCAATCAAAGATTTAAAAAACGCTAATGGTGAGATTGAAACTTTAATTAAAGAAATAAAAAAAGAAGCAAAACAAAATAAACAAACATCAATTATTGATGAAATTAATCTTTTAGATTTTGATATTGATTATAAATCGACATTAATCTCTTCTTTAACTGAAGAGCAAATAAAAGATGAAATTAGCTTAACAGAGCAAATAAAATTAGCTCTTCTTGATACACAAGAACTTTTAAAAAAAGGAACCGAATATGGAGTTAAACTTGGTCTTGATAGAGTAAACACTATGCTTGAAGATCGTAAAGTTGCAAAATCTCCATTTCTAGTGGAAAATTATCGTTTATTTGAATCTAATCTTTGGAATATTACAAAATTAAGAGAATTAGCATATGGAAACATTCAAAGATTAAAAGCAAAACAAGATAAAATTACACTTGAAGCCTTAAAAGAAACTGATTCAATGATGCGAGTAAGATATTTTGAAGATATTAGAGTCCTTGAAAAAAACATATTAGCTTTAGAAAATGAAGCTCATCAATATGATTCATATCAAGTTGCTTTACAAGATGAAAAAGTTTTAAAAAATATTTTAAGAAAATATTCCACTAATAAAAAGGATGAAGTATCTTTAATTGAATTTGAAAAAACAGTAAATAAATATGAAGGGAAATAAAAATGAACATTAAAATTGAAAAAAGAGAAACTTCTAAAGAAGAAGTAAATTTAATTACAGTAAAAAATAGTGTTGGCTTTGAAGTGGTTTTTACTGATATGGGAGCAGCAGTTTATTATATTGCTTATCCAGATAAAAAAGGTAACATTGGAAGAGTAACTACTTGTCCAAAAGATTTTGATACATTTGTTAATGGTGGAGGCTTCTATGGTAAAGCAGTTGGTAGAGTAGCCGCTAGACTTAAAAATGCTATTGCTATTGTAAATGGAAAAGAATATAAAGTCGATGTTAATGAAAGTGTTAACTGCTTACATGGTGGAAAAACTACTTTTGGTTATAGACGTTATAATTTTGAAATTAAATCAAATGAAAAGAAAACTGATGTTATCTTTACAATTAAATCACAAGCAGGTGAATCAGGTTTCCCAGGAAATGTCCAAACTAAAATCATTTATACAATTTCAGAAACAAAAAAAGAATTATTAATTAAATTCCAAGGTAAAGTTGATGAACCAACATTATTAAATCTAACATCTCATATTTATTTCAATCTTAATGGTGGAGAAGATACTATTCTTGATCAAGAATTATGGGTAAGAGCACATAAAGTTTCTCATTTAGATCAAGGTTTAATCATTGAAGGATGGGATGAAGTTCCTCCATATTTTGATTATACAGAACCAACAAAACTTGGTAAAAATATCCGTAATCCAATTTTACTTGAACATCGTTCACATGGTATGGATCATATTTTCTTATTTGATGGAATTAATAAAACTACCCCTTCAGCTATTTTATTTGATCCAAAAACAAAAAGAAAAATGACTTTATATACTGATTATCCAGCTATGATTTGTTATTGTGATAATTACCCAACTAAAAAAGAAAATCTTGCTGGTGTAATTGATCAAGAAAACTATGGAATTACTTTTGAAACTATCATTCCTACTGATGATCCAAAAGCAATTACTTTCTCTCCAGAAAGACCTTATAGTTATTTTGCAAAGTATAAATTTAATTAATAAACATTAATAATTAATTTTGTATATTTTCAAAAAAAGGTGTTCTAAGCAACATCTTTTTTTGTTACAATTTAAATAAGATTAAATAAGGAGGCCATAATGAAAAATCAACTCTTTGAAAAACTAAAAGAATCGCTTGTTTCAATACTTCCTGTAACATTAATAGTCGTGATATTAAATTTTACCCCTTTAATTAATTTAACTACTTATGAAGTTATAATGTTTTGCATTTCAGCAATTTTATTAATTATTGGGATATCACTTTTCAATTTAGGTGCAGACTTAGCAATGCAACCAATGGGAGAACAAATCGGTTCATCATTAATTAAAATAAAAAACATGGCAATAATTTTACTAATTTGTTTTGTTTTAGGATTTTTAATTACAGTAGCAGAACCAGACTTATCAGTTTTAGCATCCCAAGTTAAAGATGTTATCCCTTCTTTAACATTAATAATAACTATTGGTATTGGGGTAGGATTATTCTTAGTAGTCGCAATTATTAAAACTTTATTAAAAAAGGATTTAACATCTATAATAATTTATTTATATATGATTTTATTTGCCTTAACCGCTTTAGTGGTTATTAATGGAAACGAAGCAATTTTACCTTTAGCATTTGATTCAGGTGGAGTTACAACAGGTCCAATCACTGTTCCTTTTATTATGGCTCTCGGAATTGGTTTATCACAAACTGTCGGTGGAAAATCTGTTAAAGAAAATAGTTTCGGTTTAGTGGCATTATGTTCAGTTGGACCAATTATTGCACTTCTTATATTAGCTCTTGGGATTAATAAAGATTTAACTTACACTATACCAAACTATTCAATAAGTCAAAATATTGTTTATGATTTCTTTATGAATTCATTAAGTGTAGCTAAAGAAGTTAGTATTGCTTTAGGATTAATTGTCGTTTTCTTCTTTTTAATAGAAATAATCTTTTTAAAAATACCGAAGAAAAAATTACTTCAAATTGGAATTGGTATTATTTATACCTTCTTTGGATTAGTAATATTTTTAACCTCAGTTAATATAGGTTTTTTACCAATCGGATTTAAAATGGGGCAACAACTAGCAACAAATCATAAAACATTTTCTATTATTTTGGCTTTTATTATTGGTTTAGTTGTTGTACTAGCTGAACCTGCTATTCATGTATTAAATAAACAAGTTGAAGAAATAACCAATGGTGGAGTTAGTAAAAAATCGATGCTTATTGCCCTTTCTCTTGGGGTTGGTATTGCTTTATGCTTATCAATTATTAGAATTATTTATAATTTTTCAATAATGTATTATTTAATTCCTGGATATTTCTTATCATTAGGATTATCATTCTTTGTTCCTAAAATTTACACAGCAATTGCTTTTGATTCAGGCGGTGTGGCTTCTGGTCCACTTACTTCAAGTTTTATTTTACCATTTGCGATTGGAATATGCTTACAAATTCAAGGTGAAGAAAAAGTTTTATCAAATGCTTTTGGAGTTGTCGCAATGGTTGCAATGGCACCATTAATTACTATTCAATTATTAGGTTTTACTTCTGAATTAAGAAAAACATTTAAATCAAAATATAGAACCAATAAAATGCTTAATGCAGATGATGAACAAATCATCAACTTCTAGGAGGATATATGGATAAAAAAAGTTTAAAAGCTCCTGAAAAATTAAAAGTACTTTTTACAATTATACAAAGAGAAAAAGTCGATTTCTATTTAGATATATTAGAAACATTTGAAGTTAATGTTCAAAATGTTATTTATGGTAAAGGAACTGCTCCTAGCCAACTATATCATTTAGGAATTGGAGATATTTCTAAAGCTGTTATCATTTCATTTGTTAGAGAAGATAAAATAAAAGAAATCTTATCAACATTAGAAGAAAGATTTTATAAAACTAAAAACGGAAAAGGAATTGCTTTTACTGTTCCAATATCATCATTAATTGGAGTAACAGTATATCAATTATTAAGTAATAAAAACTTAAATAAGGAAGGAGAATAATATGGAATTTGAAATGGTCATTTGTATAGTAAATTCAGGTTTCTCTGATGATGTTATGGAAGCAGCAAGAGAAGTTGGTGCTCGTGGAGGAACTGTTATTAATGGAAGAGGAACTACTTCTCAAGCTATTGAAAAAGTATTGAATATTGCTATTCACCCTGAAAAAGAAATAGTTTTACTTGTTATTGATAAAACAATTAAAGAAGCTGTTTTGCATTCTTTATATAATAAAGTTGGTTTAAACACTGCTGGTCAAGGAATAGCAATTAGTATTCCAGTTGATGATGTAGTTGGTATTTCTCAAAATATCTAGTTAATTGAAGAATTTGTTTAATAGCAAATTCTTTTTTTGTGCAAATAAAAAACCCAGATTTCTCTGGGCTTATACTTTTAATAAATTTAACCTATAACTGGGATTAATGCCATTAAGATACCAGCAGCAATAGCTGAACCAATAACACCCGCAACATTAGGTCCCATAGCGTGCATTAATAAGAAGTTTGTTGGATCTTCTCTTTGTCCTTCTTTTTGAACAACTCTAGCAGCCATCGGAACTGCAGAAACACCAGCAGCACCAATCATTGGATTAACTTTACCTTTAGTAGCAACACACATAATCTTGCCACCTAAGATACCTGAAATTGCTGCAATAACAAATGCAAAGATTCCTAAAGCAAAGATTCCTAATGTACTTGGAGTTAAGAATGTTTCACCTTTAGCAGTTGCACCAACTGATAAACCTAAACAAATTGAACAAATATATAATAAGGAGTTAGCAATAGTATTAACTAAGTTTGGAACAACACCTGATTCTTTAATTAAATTGCCTAACATAAGAGAACCAATTAATGGAGTTGATGCTGGAACAATTAACGCCACAACAACAGTAACAATAATAGGGAATAATATTCTTTCCATTTTAGAAACATCTCTAAGTTGTTCCATTTTAATTTTTCTTTCTTTTTTAGTTGTAAATAAACGAATAATTGGAGGGAAAATAATTGGTACTAAAGCCATATATGAATAAGCCGCTAAAGTAATTGCACCAATATTTTTAGCTTTAAAGTGTGTAGCGGTTAAAATAGCAGTAGGGCCATCTGCTCCACCAATAATACCAATTGAAGCTGCTTCATTGGCATCAAAGCCTAAAGAAGGAATTGCTTTTCCTAAAGCTAAAGCACCTAAGAAAGCAACGAAAATTCCTATTTGAGCAGCAGCACCTAATAACATAGTTTTCTTATTAGAAATTAATGGTCCAAAGTCGGTTGTCGCACCTATACCTAGGAAAATTAAACATGGATATATTTCATATTCAACTCCAATATGAAGATATGCAAGTAAGCCTTTTCTTTCAATAACTAAGCCAGCTTCATTAGTTACTAAATGATAAATTTCTCCATTAGGAATATTAGTTAAGATAATTCCAAAAGCAATTGGAATTAAAAGATAAGGTTCAAAATTTTTCTTAATGGCTAAATATAAGAATATTAAGCCAATAAGAATCATTATAAGATTTCTCCATTCCCCATTAAAGAATTGTGCAATTCCTGTTTGGGAAAGGAAATCTCCGATTCTATTAATAATCTCCATAAAATTATCCTAAAATTACTAATTCGTCTTTTGTATTAACAGAAGCACCAACATTTACTTTAATAGCAACTACTTTGCCATCAACAGGAGATACAACTTCATTTTCAAGTTTCATAGCTTCAATAAGTAATAAGCATTGTCCTTTTTTAACTGTATCACCAACATTTACTTTTAAAGCAACAACTTTTCCTGTAATAGGAGCAGGAACAACTGTTGAATTACCTGAAATAGGTGCAGCAGCTACTGGAGCTTTAGCCTCACTAGCAATAGAAGCATTATTTTCGCTAACTGCTTCTAATTCAACTTCATATAATTTTCCATTAACTTTAACTTTATAAATTTTCATATTATTTAACCTCTCTAACGCTAATTAAGCGAACATCTTTTTTAATTTCACTTTGGTAATCAATAGTAGCAACTAAAACAGCAGCCATCATATCATCATCTACAATTTCTACACTTTTTGTAACAGGTGTGGAACTAACTTTTTCATTAGTAACAACTGCATTTTTTTCTTTTTCTCGTTCTTCAAACATTCTAACTATTTTAAAGACTAAACTTGTTATACCAATAATTATCAATAAAATAGCAAAAACCATAAGAATTGATACAAGAGAAAGAATAGCACCATCACCAATAGACATATCTGTCAACATTATAATTTTATCCACTTTTTTCTCCTAACCAATAAGAAGATTAAATTCAACAACTTCATCTTCTTCTTTTACTTTATTATATTTTTTATTTAAGAAATCAATAGCAACATTTTCAAATAAAGCAAGTGATAGAACATCTTCATCACATTTTGCAATATCTTTATATTTTTCTTTAAATGATTCAAATTCTGGAGCAAGTAAATCTGCTGGTCTACAAGTAATTACTTCATCATCACCAATAATTTTCTTTTTAATTTCTTCATTAACTGGTGCAGGAGCTTGACCATATTTACCATGAAGATATTCATTGATTTCTTTTGGAACCATTTTATATCTTTCACCCATTAAAACATTTAAAACAGCTTGAGTTCCAACCATTTGACTTAATGGAGTAACAAGAGGTGGATATCCCATATCTTTTCTTACTCTTGGAATCTCTTTTAAAACTTCATCATAACGATCCATTGCATTTTGTTTATCAAGTTGATTCATTAAGTTTGATAACATTCCACCAGGAACTTGATATTTTAAAATGTTTGGATTAACAGTTAATGCTTTTGGTTTTAATAAGCCATTCTTTAGATATTTAGTAACGATTTTATCCATTAAAGGTTCTGCTCTATGAATAGCATCTTCATTTAATTTTGGATCATATTTAGTACCTTTTAAAGAAGCATTAAAAGCTTGTGTTGATGGTTGAGCTGTACCACCACTTAATGGAGATAAACAACAGTCAACAATATCAACGCCTGCTTCAATAGCGGCTTTATAAGTCATTTCACAAATTCCACCAGTACAATGAGAATGTAATTCAATTGGTAAAGTAGTATTTTTCTTTAAAGCTTTAATTAATTTTTTGGCATCTTCTGGAAGTAAAACACCAGCCATATCTTTAATACATAATGAATCTGCACCTAAAGCTTCAACTTTTTGAGCTAAATCTACATAATATTCTATTGTGTGTACAGGTGAAGTTGTGTAAGATAAAGCAATTTGACATTCGCCACCATATTTCTTAGTAGAAATAACAGCTTGTTTTAAGTTTCTTATATCATTTAAAGCATCAAATACTCTAATGATATCTATTCCGTTTTCAATTGATTTTTGACAAAACTTATCAACAACATCATCACTATAATGACGATATCCTAAGATGTTTTGTCCACGGAATAACATTTGTAATTTAGTTTTTTTACATACTGCACGAACTTTTCTTAATCTTTCCCATGGATCTTCGTTTAAGAAACGTAGACATGCATCAAAGGTTGCTCCACCCCAAACTTCAAGAGCATAGTAACCTGCATCATCAAGTTCTTTAGCGACTGAGACTACTTCATCAGTTGTCATTCTAGTTGCAAATAAAGATTGATGACCATCACGTAAAGATGTTTCAACTATTTTTACGCCCATAAATAACTCCTATCCCCAGATTTAACTGGTTCTTTTTTGGCTTGTCTGAAATTATAAAAACAGACTTGAGAAAATATTATTTCTCTTATTTTTTTAATTGGATAATAATCTTTTACTATAAAACATCTTCTCCTTTCAAAAAATATTTCAATTTGTCTTAGTATATCGATGAACTTAATATTATATATTAAAAAGTTCACTTCAGATATAACCAAAATCAAACCTATATTATCATATTAGTGTTTTTTATTCAACAAAACAAAAATAAAATATATAAGAAAAAATAGCACTATTTCTAATGCTATTTTTATAAAATTACTAACTAACTTTTAATCAGTCCATCCTGAATCTGTTGAATTCTTTTTCCATTTTGCAACTAAATATGTATCTTCATTATAGTTATATATACCAGCAAAAAATTTTTCATCTGAATTTTTTTTCAACCAATATTCAAATGTATAATCTTGATGGCTAGGAACATATAGTGAGTAACTTTCACCATACTTTACTTTTTGTGTAAAAGAGGTAATTGATGCATCTAGACATTCACCTAAATCATAATAAATAGTAAATGTACTTATAGAATCACTAGAAGGATTATCAATTGATGTAGTAATTGATTCACTTTCATCAACACTTGTCGTGGATTCACTAGAATTACTATTTGAACTAGTATCAGATATAGAATTATTTTCACAAGCAAATAAACAAGATGTTGCAATAATAAATAACAATAATTTATTTTTCATCTTAATTAAAATGTTGGTTCAACATTTCCCCAGTCAGTTCTAATACTATCAACAGCCACTAATCCCCAATCACTTGTAGCATTATCAAATATTTCAATATAACAAATAGTATTATCTTCAATGTCATTTAATTGATATTTATATTGCCACATATATCCTTCTTTACCATCTTCACCAAAATGAGTATTATGATATGAAGCAACAATTATGCCATCTTCTTTAATTACTCTAATTCCTGTAACATCATTTTTACTTGCTCCAAGTTTAAATGAAATCCAATTTCCTTTGCTAATGACAAATCTTGAGCTTCTTAAAACACCCATTCTACCTTCAAGATTTGGGTCTGTTTGATTATTTTGTCCTTCTAAAGCAGTGAATAAATAATTTCCATCTTTATTGTAAGATATATTTCCTCCCCAATATCCATCTAATGAAGTTACTTTTCCTGGAACTTCACCACTAATTAATCTCCATCCAGTTAAATCTCCTGTTTCAAAATCACCATTTATTATTTGAGTATTTACCATTGAAGCTAGATTAAATTCATTTGATGGTTCTTCTTCATAATATGTTTTAAAATCATCAGCAAAAATTAAACCATAATCATTAATAGATTCATCAACTAATCTTAATTTTACTTTTTGACCTAAATATTTACTTAAATCAGCTTTATATGAAATTAATGTACATCCAGACTTTCTATTTGATAAGTCTCTTTCTGCCCATAAATAGTTATAATATGTTTCTAAAACACTTCCATCTTCAGATAATACTTCTAAACGAGTTGAAGTATTTTTCATTGCGCCTAATTTATAAGTGATCCATCCAGATCCTCCAATTGTAAATAATTGACTTGTCAATGAACCAATTGCAGATTCTTCTTGATTAGGAGCATAGCAACTAAATAAATATTTTCCTTCTTTATTAAAAGCATATCCACTTGCATCTTCACTATCATTTAACCAGTAATTATCACTATCGCTAATAGAACCAATCTTTCCATCTACTGTCCATCCTGACAAATCACCAGTTTCAAAATCACCATTTAATAATTCAAATTTATTTTGTCTAACAAAATTTATTGTTGAATAATAATTTAATAAGAAATCTCTTAATTCTTTTAATTTATCATTTGATGATTCAACAATTTTTGAAGAATACACTAATTTAACATTATTTAATTCTTTTTCATTAAGTCTAAGAGCATCAGAATTAGTCATGCTTACTCTTAAATCATCAAAAGTAACAAATCCAAAATCATTTATTGCATTATCAACTACTTCAACATATAATTTTTGCCCAATATATTCTTTTGCATCAACAAATTTTCTTAACATTATTTGAGCAGTTTTTGGATCAGAGAAATTATTGTTTCTTACAATAAATAAAACCTCGCCATCTTCTTTACAAATTTTTACATAAGTATTTTTATTTTTTGCACCACCTAATTTAAATGAAATAATGCCTTCACCACCTAAAGTAAATGTTTGAGATCTTGCAACACCAACTTTATCCTCTATAGAATGTAAGAAAGCATTTCCAACTTGCTCAAATCTTAAAAAATAATCTTCATCTTGCTTATAATCAGCTACATCCCAATATGTTTTAGCTGTATCAGCATAGAAAGTATCATCTACTGCCCAATTATTTAATTCATCTTCAAAACTATTATTATTAACTTGTTCACGATTAATATAATATTGTTCCATCCAAGATTTTTCTTCACCTTCATCTAATGAAGAAACATATTCTTTTGCAACAGATGATATTGAAATAGAATTATTATTTATATCACCATCAAAATATTTTGCAAATTGATATTGTGCATTTTCATTATTACCAATTTTAATATATCCTCTCCCAACAAATTCTCTTGTAATATTTGTTCCAAGAATATCAGTTAATGCACCTCTTAATAAATAATTACCATCAACATTCGAAGGAAGAACATTATATGTAATATTACTAATTCTAACTTTTGTGCCAGTATATTCACCATCTTCATTAGCCCAATCATAAACAGAAGTTTTTGAAAAAACATGTTCATAATCTAAAGCATTTACATCCACATAAGCCTTAGGAGCAATTAACATACCAAATGTCACTTCATTATCAGCAGTTCTTGAACCAATAAGTTCTTCATATCGATCTTTTTTAACTATTGCTGTAAACCTAATACCTGTATCTTCATAATTTAAAGTATTACGAATACTTGCTCCTTTTTTCATTATAAAATTATCACTTTCAGCAATAACATTTGTTTCTTCTGCTTTAACTATTGTAGAATTGATAGATCCAACTAAAGCAAATAAACTAACAATTGAATAACATAATAATTTTTTCATATATTCCTCCTCTTAAAATCCAAAGATATCCTCATCATCAAAGAAGTCTTTTTCAAATTTGTCATCATTAGAAGCCAAAATAACGTCAGTAATTCTAAGTTTATTAGAATTTATTGATGGTTTTACATAAGATTTTTTTTGATTTTCCATAATCATTAATTCCTTTCATTTTTTCTTAGTTCTAATAAGCAATGCTCTGCAATGACTTTTATTTCAAAATCAATTGCATCTTGGTCAGGATATATTGTAGACGACAAACTTCTTCCATCTACAAATATTTCTACAGAGAATTCATCAATCACAATTAAGATTTTATGATTACTTTGTTTTATGTAAGGCATTCTTCTAACCCCACATAAACTATCTTCATCTTTTTCTTTGCCAACAATTATTTCTCCAGATTGGCTTCTATCAAAAATCCATTCATCATTTAATAATTTAAATACTGTACAACAATTTATATTTTTTCTTAGTTTAATTTCAAATTTTTCTAATTTTTCAATATCAAGTGAAATCATGCCAAATTTTAACTTATTAAAATAATTATTATTTATTTGTGTTGATTCAATTAATTCACCTTCATAAATAGGAGTTTGAACTAATTTATTATTAATAATTGAAACATTTCTAGGTATCGTTAACATTCCTGCAAAACCATATTTTTCACTTGGAATGTTTCTATCCCACATATTCAACCATCCAATCATTACATCAGCGTTATAAAACAACGTTGGCGCGTAGAAATCAAATCCATAATCACATATTCCTGATTCAATTTCTTCAAATTTACCTGTTTTATAGTTTATTCTACCAGTTTTCCATCTACTTGTATGAATATTCAAATGGATGTTATTTTCAGATGGTTGAAATTGCTCTGAAAAAATTAATAAACCAAGTTTTTCATTATATGCAGGGCATTCAATCATCGTTCCTAAAGAATCTTTATCGAAGATATCACTTACAAATTTCCACTTCATTAAATCACTTGATGAAAATAATAAAATTCTTCCTTTACCATCTATTTTTTTGCATGCAATTATACAATAAAACTTATCATCTTTTTTATAGACATATGGATCACGAAAATCAATAGGAGAATAACCTTTTGGTAAATTACTTTCATCAATAATAATACCTATTTTTTTAAAAGCAATTCCATCTTCTGAATAAGCCAATTTTTGTTTTTGACGAATTGTATCACCACCTTCATTTTCATAAAATCCTGTGTAAATCAAATATAATTTATCATCTTTAACAATTGCACTTCCTGAAAAACATCCTGTTTCATCATCTGGAAATAAAGCAATTGGCATTTTCTCCCAATGTATTAAATCAGTACTTATTTTGTGTCCCCAATGCATTGGTCCCCAATGAGTATCATTAGGATAATATTGATAAAAAACATGATATTTTCCTTTAAAATATACAAGTCCATTAGGATCGTTAATCCACCCATTATCACCAGTAATGTGTAATAATGGTCTTAAATTCGTTTCGTTCATATAAAATCCTCTATATTATATTTATTGCTTCAAATGAAGAAGGTAAATCATCATTTGATTCATAATATGTTATAAAATCATCAGCAAACAATAATCCCCAATCAGCGGTTGCATTGTCTACTAAACGTATTTTTATTTTTCTATTTAAATAATTGGATAAATCAACTTGATATGTTGCCATATTAGCTAAATAATATCCATCTTTAGATAAATCATTAAATAATCCGTTATAAAAATATTTTTTATTTAAATCTTTAAATTTACTATTTCCATATTTTCCAATTACTTCATTTGTTTCAGCATCAATTAATTCAACATAGCATAAATCTTGATTATGCCCACCACCTAATTTGAAAGTAATCTTTCCAATACCACCTAATGTAAATTCTTCTGACTCTATATATCCTGTTTCATTTTCATTACCTTCCCATCCATTTAAGAAGTATGTTCCTTGTTTATCAAATAAATAATTTTCAATCCACCATACTCTTTTAGAAGAAATATTAATGAAATTTCCACCACTTAAAGTCCAACCAGTTAAATCACCTGTTTCAAAATCACCGTTTAAGACTTGATATTCATTATTTAATCCAATAGCCTCTTTTTCTAAACAATCAATAGCCGAAATACAATTCTTTGGTAATCCATTGTTTGATGGATAGTAAGTAATAATACTATCAATAGCAATTAAACCCCAATCATTAGAAGCATTATCAACAATTTCTAAATGAACCTTTAGATTAAGATATTTTGATAAATCTGCTTTATATTGAGTCATATTTAATAAATTAGATCCATTATTAATAGTTGAAATTCCTAAATCATTAAACATTGAATTTGAAAATCTTGCAATTTCGACATTTGTTGTATCGTCAACAACTGACAAATAAACAAGTTTTGGATTTTTAGCACCGCCCATTTTAAAGGTTATAATTCCTGTACCTCCAATAGTAAATGGTAAAGATGTTAATTTACCTGTTTTTGATTCATCATTAACACCTGTGAATAAATATCTGCCTTTTTTATTATAAGGTAATTGTTCTGTCCACCAAGTATTATCACTAGAAACATATCCAATTCTATCATTTTCATCTACCCAAGAAGGTGTCCAATATGATAAATCACCCGTTTCAAAAGTGCCATTTTTTACTTGATATTCATTATCAAGTTCAACTTCCATAAAATCATCAATATTAACTTCATAGTTTTCTATATCATACCAAACAGGTTCTGTTTCATAATAAGTTTTGATACTATCCAAAGTAATACATCCTAAATCATCTGTTGAAGAATTATTATCAACTACTTCAATATATAATGTTTCACCTATATATTTTGACAAATTGATATAATATTGATTCATATTAAGTAATCGCATTCCATTTTCAACATATGGAAATTGAAAATTCCAATACTTATAATTAGATATTCTAGCAATTTCTTGATCACCACTATCTTTTCTTAACATAAATCTTAAATAGGTCAATTCGTTATTAGCACATCCTCCTAATTTATAAGAGATATATCCACTTCCACCTAACTCAAAATTTGATGATCTCATTAATCCTGTTGCAGAAGGATTATAAAATCCATAATGATATTTGCCTTCTCTTTCATATGAAATATTTTCGTTCCACCAAACACTTTCACTATTAACACCTTCATTAGAAAAAGCATCGCCAGAGACTATTTCCCAACCAGCTAATGAACCAAGTTCAAAATCACCATTTATTATTTCATATTTATTTTTAGCTTCTGCTTCTTCAATATATGATTTTGTTTTGATAAAAAATTCACCTTCAGTTTGTGCTTCTTCTCCACCAATTCTTATATCATCAACACTAATGTATCCATAATATGAACTTTGATCATTATCAACAATTTTAATATATATTTCTTCATTTAAATAATTTGATAAATCAATACTATATTCATAAAAATTATCTGTATTGTAAACTCCTAAATTATATTTATTAACATCAACATACGAATCCGTTTCTTCTAAAAAATATTCATTTTTAAATTGAGCGATCATTTGTTCATTTTCAGTTAAATACACTCCAACATAACAAATTTTTTCTTTATCTTTTAATGCTGCATTAACTCCTCTAGAGGAAGATAATGCTCCGCCTGCTAATTTCATAGAAATAGTTCCATCACCATTTAAAATAAAATTTGATGATTTTAATTCACCAGTTCGAGAATTTGATTTTTTTAAATCGTACCCTTTACCTGATAAATACCAATTTCCTGTATGATTAATTGGTATTTGATTATGGCTTTCATCATATGAAAATTCAAAACTTCTCCTTGAAGAAACTGAATCATCATCAAAAGCATCACCACTTAAAATTGTCCATCCACTTAAATCACTTGATTCAAATCCACCATTAATCAAATATGTTTTATTTTCTTGGTGATTATCATTAGAAGAACATCCAGTAAACAGAAAAGAAAGAAGTATTAAAAATTTAATTTTTTTATTCATTTTAAGCCTCCAAATCTCCAACATTACCATAATAAGCAGGTGTTATATTGTCATTATAAGCACCTTTCATTTGAATTATTTTCATTGAATTAATATTTAATGAAGCATTTTCTGAAAAGAAATGAATATAATCTGAATTGCCATATTTTGGATATACTCTTGTTGTAAATGACATAACACCATCTATATAAACTTCTAGCATTGATCTATCCATTAAAATAATAACATCATAATCATTTTTTACACTTTGATAAGTATAACTTGGTTGTTTATTAACATAATCATGTAAAGTAGATTGTAATCGATTAATAAATACACCATCATTTGAAAATGTAATTGATGTTTTTTCTGTACCAATATTTGAAACAACTTTATTATATCTAACATCTAATCCCACTTGATATTTTTCATTGTTAGAATTTATTGAAATATTCATATCAATTCTAAAAGAATCACTTCTAATATTAGAAATATCGTTATTAACATCATTAAATGATTTTGTTTCGTTTAATTCATATAATGTTTCTCCATATAATGATTCAATTTCTTTTATTGGTTCTCTAATTACTTCATTTCCATCATCAGATAAAAATAATTCTAATGGAATTGCAAAATTATGTGCCCATCCAGAATAATAATTTTGATTTGTTCCAGCATCTTTACCTTGAGCAATGGCATAAATCACTGTTCTACCATCTTCATAATTTGTTTTTCCACTTGCTTTATCTTCATCTGTTAAAAAACAATATCCATTTTGACCAGTGTATACACCTCTTCCCATATCAAATAATCGAGGTTTATCATTGTCTGGAATAAATTTACAACTATTTTTATCAAAATCACCAATCCAATAATAACAATCAACTACATAACCATCGACTGTATATTGAGGACAATCAAATAAAATATATTTTGTCTTTGTTTTATCTTTTGTAGAGATTGGAAGTAAAATAACACATTCCCAATGTGCACCTTGCTCAGGATATAAATTATAATCACATTGATATAAATAATTTCTAAAAGTCCAATCATGCATATTTGTAGAAGTATATACATTAGCACTTCCTCCTGCTCCAGGAATTGAAGTTGAAACTAACATATAATAGGTTCCATCATCATACCAAATGTATGGATCTCTAAATTGATCTCTTTCACCTTGAGAATTATCATTAGGTTGAGTAATACTAACTTTCTTTTCAATAACCCAATCTTGTAAATATGGATCAGAAATATCTTTTGGATGAGCAAAAGCAATATTTTGTCCACTCCAAGTTGATTGATTTGTTCCAGCAGTAATAGCAAGCCATGGTTCCCCATCAGGACCAATACAAGCTCCACCAGTCCATACACCTTCTGGACAAACTCCTTTAGTAGGAACAACAGCATCTTTTAAATATTTCCAATGAATCATATCAGTCGAAGCAATGTGTCCCCATCTAATTTGTGACCAATAAGGTCCAGATGGATTATGTTGATAAAAAACATGATACATCCCTTTGTAATAGAATGGTGAATGAGGTTCATTCATCCAAACTGCAGGTGGTAATCCATGATATTGAGGACGATATCTATCCCCTTCGTAAACGGATGAATCAAGTGCAATTTGTGAAAAATCTAAATTTGGATGCTTTCCATTAGTGTACGATAAATACTCTTCTTGCATTTGTTTTGGTGTTAATGATTTATTATAAATACTAACTTCATCCAATAATCCTGAAGGTAATTGTCTAGAAACACCATATTCAACCATTGGATTATTATACTTACCAATTAACAATGGTTCATCACTTCTAATAAGAGTGCATCCAATTAAATCTTCATTAATTGTTTCATAAGAAATTTTTCCATTAAAAGCCAAAGCAACATATCCAGTTTTAGAATCAAATGTTGCACTAATAAAAGACCAAGTATATAATTCTAAAGCATTAATTGGATCATAGAAACCAACAAAGAAATCTTCATCTGTTTCAGGATTATGTAAATTTAATTGCATACCCCATAATCCTAATCTTCCATATCCAAAGGTAAAGCCTTCGTTCATTTCCATATCACCTTGATTAAAAATAGATGTTAATCTAGTGTGACCTTTGCAAACAGTATCATCACCATAATTAAAAACATTTTCAAACACTCTAGGGGCTATCCAACTTGAAAATGTAATGGCAGTTTTAGGAGAAATAAAATCATCATCACTAATATAAGTTGAAAATCCATCCATATATAAAGATTTTCCTTTAACACCTTCTTTTAATAGAGCTTGTGAAGGTTCTTTAAATATTTTATCTTTGTTATCTTGATTAAAAACATAATTTACATGATAAGATTCTTTACTTTTTTCTTCTTTAGTATATTCATTATCAATTTCATCAAAACTAAAATGTAAAAGTTTACCATCATCAACTAATGATTGATTTGTTTCACCACAACTAAACAAAATACTAGATATAAAAGATAATACAATAATTGATTTTTTCATTTTTTTCACCTCTTACATTTTTAATCCGGCAGTTCCAAAACCTTTAACAATATATTTTTGAGCAACAATATAAATAATAAATATTGGTAAACTTGTAACAACTAATGCAGCCATTACTTGACCATTGGTAATTCCTGGAATACTTAAAATTGAAGTTAATGCTGCTTGAATTGGATATAATGGCCATTCCCCTTCTCCTGCATATGGAAGAACCATTGTTGGCCATAGATAATCATTCCATACACCAATAAAGCAAAAAACAGAAACAGTCGCGACAATTGGCTTTGATAAAGGCAAAATAATCTTAAAGAAAATTTGTAAATTATTTAATCCATCAATTCTAGCCGCTTCTTCATATTCAGTAGGAATACTAACAAAAAATTGTCTAAATAAGAAAATATTAAAAATTGAGATACTCGATGGCAATATAACTGCCAAAACAGATAATTTACCAGTTAACCCTAATAATTGTTTTACAATCGAATATAAAGGAATAATAGATGTTTCAACTGGAACAACAATTAAAAACATAATAATGAAATTAAAGAATTTTTTTCCAGGAAAATTAAATTTTGCTAATACATAGCCTGCTAATCCATTAATTAATACATTTAAAATAATAACAATTAAAGCATATATTAAACTATTAAGTGCATATTTCCATACACCATAATCACCAAAAATTACAGAATAATTGTTAAACCATGTTCCAATTGAAGAAAAATCAGGTAAAAACATTTTAATAGTGCCAAGACTTGAAGCAAATGCCTCTTCTGTTTTAGTTGATGTTGCAATCATATATAATAAAGGAAAGATAAATATTAATGATAAAATTGTTCCGCTAAAATAATAAATAATATTTAAAATCAATTTTTTCTTACTTGGCTTTACTTTATTAATTTTACCTTCTTTAATTAATTGATCTAATTTACTCATATTAATTTTTCTCTCCTAAAAATTTACGTTGTAATAATGTAATAGATCCAATTATTATTGTCATTATTAATGCTACTGATGAAGATAAACCAATCCATCTTTGTGAATAACCTAATTGGTACATATAATAAGATAAAGTTAATGTATGTGTTTGATATCCTGTCATTAACATTGGTTGAACCATTACTCTACATGCACCAATAAAGACAGTAATTAAAACATATAGAAATGTTGGTTTTAATCCAGGAATAGTAATATGAAGAAATCTTTTAAAACTATTCGCTCCATCTAGTGCAGCTGCTTCATATAAATCTTTTTGAATATTTCCAAGAGTAGAAAGAAAAATTAACATTTGATAACCACAACCTTGCCATGCAGATAATAAAACAATCCATAACATTGCCGTATTTTCATCTCTTAAAAAATCTTTTGCTTCTACACCAAACAAATTTAAAAATGAATTTAATAATCCTGTATTAGATGGAGATAAAATTTGAAGCCACAAATATGATGTAACAGTTAAAGAAATAACAACTGGAGCAAAGAAACATACTTTAAATATTCCTGCACCAGGAACTTTACGATTACAAAACAAAGCTAATCCTAAAGCTAAACCAATTTGTAAAGGTACAACTAAAACTACAAACAAAGCAGTGTTTCTAAGTGCATAAAATATTTCACCATGGCTAGTTAACTCTTTAAAAATTGTTTCAAAATTTTGAAAGCCAATAAAATTAATATCATTAGGTCTTAACAAATAAAAATCAGTAAATGCATATCCTAAAGAATAGATAATTGGTAAAAGAACAAATATAAATGCTAGTAGCGATGCTGGAAGCAACATAAGAAACGAAGTAATGATACTTGATTTACGATATTGTTCTTTTCTTTTTTTGCTTTTATAAATATCAATTCCTGCTATAACAGCGAAGATAATAACAAATACTAATAAGACAATAAGCGTTGTCATTAGCATATTAATTCCTCCTATTTTAATCTATTTAATTCTGTTTGCAATGAAGTTGTTTGATTATTTATTAAAGTTGCAACATCATTGGTACTACCAAGTTGAGCAATTATTTGATTAAAGCAAGTTGAAAATTTTGGATAACCAACAGTTGATGGACGAGCAATACCAGTTTTTTGTAATTGTTCCATTAATATTTTTTCTGGTGAATTATCCGCATAAGATGTTTCTACTGATTTTCTAGCTGGAATCATACCAGTAGCGTCAGTAATTGTTTTTGAACTTTCTGTTGAAGTTAAAAAATTTAATAATTCAACTGCAGCTTTTTTATCTTTTTTATGATTGTTTGTAATTCCAAAGCACCAACTACCTGTTGCACTTGCTGCTTTAACATCTTTTGGATATGGTAATAATCCCCAAGAATCACGATTTGGGAACATTTGAGGATAATTTCTGTCTAATTCTGGAATTGTCCAACCTGAAGATAAATACATTCCAACTTTACCTGTAAAGAAATCTGTTGAGCCAATGCTATATGAAGAATATCCGTTAGTAATTAAATCTTTTAAGAATTGAAAACCATTAATAGAATTTTGACTGTTAAAATAATTTGTCGCAGTATAACCATCTTCAGAAGTAAAACTACCACCAGCAGCATAAATAAATGGATATAACATATATGGTGCTGTTTCATCTTTTGTAGCATCAAATCTCATATCAACTGGAATCACATTAGCATTTTTCAATTGTTGGCATACTTCTTTGAATTGATTAAAAGTCCAAGGATTATCTACAGTATATCCACTGACATCAATTCCAACATTTCTAAAAATATTCTTATTATAATAAAATCCTGCACTTGATTCTTGAATAGGTAAACCATACACTTTACCTTCATAAAGTGAAGTTGTAATAAAATCATTTTTATTTTCTGATGGTATTAAATTAGTAATATCATATAGTAAGCCTGATTTTGCGTAAGAAGCACAATTTGGAGAATCATAAGTAATAATATCTACAAGTGTTCCTTCAACTTGATTATTCATTAATTCAGTTTCATAAGCACTTGCTCCACTTGTTCTAGCAATGTATTTAGCTTTTGCTTTAATTTTTTGAGATGCATATTGATCATTAAATTCTTTAATTCTTTTTTTGTATGCAATACCTTCAGCTGATTTTTCATCAACATGAAACATAATAGAAACAATTGTATTTCCCGATTCATCAACATCTGGAGTATCTGTTGTTCCTCCACAAGCACTTAATGAACCAAATACTGTTGTTAAAGTTAATACTAATAATGTCTTTTTTAAAAATATTTTCATTTTAATTCTCCTTATTTTGTTGTAAATCCTTTTTTAAAATTTGTTTTTATAATTGTTTTGGAAGGAACTTTTTTTCCATCAATTTTATCAATTAAAATACTAACACTTTGTTTGGCTAATTCCTGTATATCTTGTTTTACACAAGTAATATCAGGTAAATTAATTATCCAATCTACAAAATTTTCATCAAAAGAAATTAATTGTAATTGATTAGGTAAATCTATATGCAATTGTTGAATTTTTTTATAGACCGTTTGTGATAAAGTAAAACCAGAAACAAACAAGCCATCAATTTCTTTATATTTGTCAAAGAAATCATCTACAATTTTATTTTCTTCACCATGATTAATAACTTCATTAACTTTATAAGAATTCAAATTGTACTTCTGAATTATTTCATCATAAGCTTTTTCTCTTAAAGAAACTTCTGATTCAACAAGAGGCTTTGATCCAATAAAACCAATTTTTTTACAACCTCTAGCTATTAAATACTCAATAGCTTTTTTGCTAGATTCATAATTGCTTGATGTTACATAAGGAATACTATTTCCTAGGTGTCTATCAATAGAAACAATATTACAATTTTCTAAATCACTTTCATCATGTTGATAGTGAGTAACAATAAGTGCACCATCAACTTCTTTTCTTTTTAATTTATCAATTATTTCTAATTCTTTAGATATTCTTTGCTGAGAAGAAACAACAATTAATGAATAATTATATTTATCTAATTCTTGTTCAACATATTGAACTAATTTAGCAAAGAACAAATCAGTTATGACAGGAATTAATAAAGCAATTGTTTTTGTTTTATTAGTTCTTAATCTTACACCAATAGAACTAGGAACATAGTTTAGTTTGTTTATTGCATCTTCAACTATTTTTTTTGTTTTTGGATTAACACTTCCTGTGTCATTAATTACTCTTGAAACAGTACCCACGCCAACACCAGCTTCAAGAGCTACATCTTTAATTGTTGTTGACATGCTTTTTTCTCCTTACTAATAAAACAGTTAATATAACTCCACAAATTAGTACTAATCCACCTATAGAAGATAAAACAATAACTAAAGTATTATCTTTTTTAAGATTTAATTCTGTTTTTCTTTTATTAACTGTAACAATAAATTTTTGATCGTTAATTTTAACTTCATTTTCAATTTTTGTTAAATATTCATAACTAATTGTTAAATAATTATTATTTATAGAATAAGAATCAATTTCACTTCCATTAATAGAAATATGATTGATTTGTAAATTTCCAATAAATAAATTAAGATTACATTTATCATCAATTTCTAAATCAGTAAAACTTACTTGTGGTAAATTTTTAACATTAACATTGATTTCAAATGTTGTTTTTTCACCAACAATTTTAAATTTATAAACACCAATTTTTGTTAAAGTTTTAAAATAATTTTCATTAATAGTAATTACTCGATTTTCATTTTTATAAAACTCTTTATCAACAATTGTATTATTTAATGTGACATTATAAATATTTTTAATATATTGAGATGAAATACTTGTTATTTCTAAATTATTACTTAAATATTCATAATTTTCTTGTTGAATTGTAATTTCTTTAAATACACTTCTTGTTGCGCATACATTTAATCCTAAATAGCCATCTAATGGTTCATCATCATTTAAAGAAGCATCAATAACTAGAACATTGTTTAAATATACTTTAATATTTTTTTGATTTGCTTTTACATAAAAATCAATATCATCAATATTAATATCTCCAACATTTGCTCTAGCTATTTCTCTAACATTTGACCATAATTTAACTATTTTTGAATTATTATCATAATTTGCAATTAAATATTGAGACATATCTAATTTAGCTCTAAATACAAGAGCTGCAGCCGCACCATTACCTAAAGATATATTACTATGGTAATAAAAATTATCTAATGAAGTATCTGATAATAAAAAGCCATCTCCTGATTGTTGTTCACCAATTATTCCATCATTTGTTTGATACCAATTTCCAGAAATTACTTTCTTAAATTCAATATCACTATTATTAATTCCCCCATGAACGTTAACAGATATTTCTTTTTCAGCTTCTTTTAAAGATAATCTTATTAATGCTTTTCCTTGCTTTAATGAATTGACTTTATATGTGTTTGGTTTTAATTTTGTTAAAGAAATAACATCGTTACCTTCTAATACATCAAAATCAACTTCTCCATTTAAAGTAGAATATGCAATAAGTTGTTTTTCTTTAGATAAAGATAAATCTAATTCAAGTGAATCATAATTTGAATATATCAATCCTTCATTTGAGTTATTATTTTTTCTCCACACACTTTGAATTTGATAAACTTCTAATGTTTTATATTCATTAACTGACAACATTGCTTCAGTTGAGTAAGGAGATGATAATGTTAAAACATAAAATGAGTAACGGAAATTATCACAAAATACTTCAACCCCTCCATTGTCAGAAAGGATATAAAAAGTTAATTCATTTTGTGAAATTGGACCAGTAGAATATTTCATATGGTAATTATCTTTTCCATCATATGTAAAATTAATACCAGCCGATGATGTGTTTGTTCTATCAACATAATAACCATCTGAAGATGAATAACCTATTTCTAAATATTCTTCATCAGACATATTTATTCTAAAATACATATCCTGAACATTAAATTTTGCATCAATTTCTAATAAATGAGTATCAACATTTGCTAAAATATTTTCTTCAGATGATAATTCAATTTTATTTTTAATTAAGTTGTTATTATTTTTTGTAATTGGAGTTTCAGTTAAATGATAATTACTATTATCTTTTATTAAGCCATATTCAACAGGAATTGTTAATCCTCCACCATTCCATGGTTCTCTAACATTACTAAAAAGAATGCTATCAACTGATTTTGCTCCACCAGGAACACCACTAAACCAACTCATAGAAATAACTTTTCCGAAATATTCACTTTCTTCATCATCAATAAAAAATGATTGAGTTGCATATGAATCAGGACCATAATCCATTGTTTGAGAAGGAATTTCATCAATATTAGAGAAAGTTGATAAATCTCTACCATTTAAATCTTTAAAAATAATTAAACCATTTATTGAATCATAACTAATTGAGCCAATAATATATTCTCTTCCTTCAAAAGTAAATACTGTATGTGATGTATTATCATCAGCAATTAAATTAAATACGTCTATACATTCTGGTCTAAATATATTATAAGTTCCAGCATATGACCAATCTAATAAGTTTTCTGATTTTAAAACATAATATTTATTATCATTCATATTTGATAAAGTCATACCCCACAAGGTTACTTTATCACCATTTTTTAATACTGGGAAAACTTTAGGATCTCGGCAATCAATTTTTCTATCACTAACGCCAACCAAATCTTGACTAATTTTTTTTCTTTTTGTCCAAGTCATTCCACTATCATCGCTTGACATAATAACTTGATCTTGTCTAGCACCATCTCGAGTATAGAATGCAAGTAATCCTGAATCTTTTGTAAACCAACTATCAATTTCACTATTGATTCCTTTATGATATACCATTGCTGAACCAGACCACATATATCCATTTCCTAAACCAAATTCTGTTTTAGTTTCTGGAAATAAACATATTGGTAATAACTCCCAATTAATTAAATCTTTACTTCTTGCATGTCCCCAATACATATCACTCCATCCTTTTGAAAATGGATGTGTTTGGTAGTATACATGATAATATCCTTCATAATATACAAGACCATTTGGATCGTTATTCCAATGGGCATATTGAGAAAAATGATATTGTTGACGATATAACTCAGTGTAATAAGAATAATCTGTATGTCCATATTCAACGTTAGTAAAATAAACATTTGAATTAAACATATTATATCCAATATATCCACCTTGATAATCATCATTTAAAATGATATCATTATCAACACCAAATCTTTTAATATTATCAGAATAAAATTCAGCATGAATTCCATCATTTTCGCTTGAAATAATTACTTTTAATTGAACTTTATCTATTTCTTTTACTTTTGGATTAACTAATTCTTTTTCTTCATTAGTCATTTTATCGTTTCCAATATAGTAATCAGAATAAATAACATTTGCTTTTATTGTTTCTTCATCTTTATAAAAATAAAGTAATTTCACTTGATTTTCATATCTATCTATATTAAAAACCCAATAATAATTATCTTCTTTAGCACCAAAAACAAGACCTGCTGCTTGGCCTGAAGAAAAATTTACTGTCGCAGTATAACAAAAACTTTCTTCAACATTATATTCTTTATCTTTTAAAACAAAACTATCACCATCGCTACTATAATTATCATTAGCTTTAACAAAATGTTGATTACTTGAAAGAGAAATAAAACTTAAAAGTAAAAATAATAATTCTTTTTTCATCTTTGACTCCTATAAATACTTATTAATCTCTTCTAATGTTGGTAAATTATCGATAGCACCTTTTCCTAAAGTATTCAATGCTCCACAAATATTTCCAAATCTAAATGCTTTATCTAATAATTCTTTATTCCATTCTTTTTTTGAATAATTATCTAAATTAGATAAAACCCCTGCATAAAAAGCATCACCTGCACCAGTTGTATCAATAGGTGAAACTCTTATTGAACTAATATTATTTGTAATATCTTTAAACATGTATTTGCTTCCTTTACCACCTAAAGAAATACATACTAATTTATCTTTTGCTAAATTGTTAACATATTCTTGTGAAAAAACTTCTACTTCATCTTCAGATAATTTAATAATATCTGCTTGTTCTAATATCATTTTATATCTAGAAATTGCTTCTTCTTTATTAGAAAAAATGTCGGTTCTATAATTAACATCAAAACTAATTAATTTATTTAATTTTTTTGCCTTTTCAATTAAATTACATGCATATATAAAACCATTTTTTTCAGAAATCATTAATGAACCAATATGAATAATATTTGCTTTCATTAATAATTTGTTTGTTAATTTTGGTAAATGATAATCCGCAGTATTTTTTCTATAAAAACAAAAATTTCTTTCACCAGTATCATCAATATCAACAAAAGCTAAAGTTGTATTATGTTTTTTATCTTGCTTAATAAATAGTTCATCAAGATTTTGTTTGTTTGCAAAATTAATTAAAAAATTTCCAATAATATCATTTCCAACATTTCCAACAAAAGCAGAATGACCACCAAATTTCTTAATTGCACAACTAACATTAAAAGGCGCTCCACCTGCTTTTCTTTGGTAAGAAAAACATCCATCTTTTTCTTCACCAATCATATCAACTAAGATTTCACCAATACTTAAAATCATTTTATTCACCCCATCGTTTCATAATAGATAAAGTTGATTGTTTATCAAACATATGGACTTTCTTTTCATCAAGCTCTAAAAATAATTCATCGTGTGGAACTATATCAACACGATCATTTACACAAACAATATAATCATTATTTTCTTTTTCTAATTTAACAAAAACATGTGTAGAACTGCCTAGTACTTCAACAATATTTGCTTTTACTTTTAATCCACTATTAGCAAATTTTAAATGTTCACCTCTAATACCTAAAAATATATTATGTTCATTTCCATCTAAATAAGAATCTTCAATCTTTCTTAAGTTATTTAAATCAAAAGATAATTCTTGTCCATTTACAAATTTAACTAGTAAATTATTATTATTCTTTTTGATATTTACATTAAAAATATTCATTTGAGGAGTTCCAATAAAAGATGCAACAAATAAATTATTTGGATAATCAAATAAATTTGTAGGAGTATCAATTTGTTGAACAACACCTTTTTTCATAACTACAATTCTTGTTCCCATTGTCATAGCTTCCACTTGGTCATGAGTAACATAAATAAAAGTTGTTTTTATTTTTTGATGAAGTTTAACAATTTCACTTCTCATAGTCGTTCTTAATTTAGCATCCAAATTAGATAAAGGTTCATCTAGCAAAAAGACTTTTGGCTTTCTAACTAAAGCTCTACCAAGAGCAATTCTTTGTCTTTGACCTCCAGACATTTGAGAAGGTTTACGATATAATAATTCATCTATTCCCAATAAAGCTGATGCCTCTTTAACTTTTGAATCGATTTCTTCTTTAGTTAAATGGCGAAAAATAATTTTTTTATTACCATTTTCATCAGTAACTTCTTCTTCAATTTTACGCATTTTTAATCCAAATGCAATATTATCATAAGCAGTCATATGTGGATATAATGCATAATTTTGAAAAACCATTGCAATATCTCTATGCATTGGTTCAACATTATTCATTAATTTTCCATCAATATATAGTTCACCACCAGAAATGGTTTCTAAACCTGCAATCATTCGTAAGGTTGTAGATTTTCCACATCCAGATGGCCCAACAAAAACAACAAATTCACCATCTTCAATTTCCATATTGAAATCATCAACCGCTAAAACTTCTTCATCATTAGAATTTTCATTCTTTTTTCTAAATAATTTAAACTTTTGTTTTTCTTTTTTTGGGTAAACTTTATAAATATGTCTTAAAGAGATACTTGACATGTTAATCCTTTCTTGGAATCGTTTCCATTTTTTTACAAAATAAATAGCAAAAAACATCATAAATGATGAAATCGCTTACACCCACATTATAAAAACTAAATATTTTTTTGTCAAATATTATTTTAATTTTGTTAATTATTAATATTTTAGTCTTTTTTTAATCTAACAGTAACTTCACCACTAGATAAACTATCAATTTTATTACCATTTAAAACAATTAAATGAGCATCATTATCAATATCAATAACTTTCCCGTGGTAGGCTTCATCATTTATATAATAATTAATTTCTTTATTTAATAATAAAGAATATTTTTTATATTCATCAATATAAGAATTTTTATTTTGAGAAAACAATAATAAATTATTTATAATTTCAACAATTAATTGATTTCTAATGTCATCTTTAAAATTCAAAAAACCAACTATATTTGTTAAATCTTCACTTACAGAAAATGGATATAAATTAAGTCCAATTCCAATAATTAAATAAGCTTTATCATTTAATAAAACTCTTTCAATTAAAATTCCACATATTTTTTTATCTTGATAATAAATATCATTTACCCATTTAATATCTGTTTGGATATTTGTTAATTTTTTTATTGCTTTTACTACACATAAAGAAGCATAAGAAGTAATTTTTACAATATCGTTAAGATCATCATTATTTTCTAAAAGTAAAGTCATATAAATTCCTTTATCTCTAGGTGAATAAAAACTTCTTCCTTTTCTTCCCCTTCCATTTGTTTGTTCCTCGGCAACAAATAAACAAGGATTTAAATCCAAGTTACGTTTTGCTTCATTATTTGTTGAATCAATACAAGAATATGTTCTAATTTGAATATTTTGTAAAATATGATTTTTAAGATAATTTTGATTAATATTTTCCATAAATTCATTTTAATAATTAAAAAAAAAGAAAGCAACTTATTTGTTGCTTTCATTATCTATAATAGTGTAAACTTTTTCATTAAGTTCATTTAATTCAATATTAATTAGTAAATAAAATGTTTCTTCATTAATTTTTATTTTCGCTTTTACTTGATGATCATTAATAAATTTAAATGAATATTTTTTCTTGCTCTCACTACTATTTTCTTTAAAAGTAATTTCATTATCTTCAAATTCTAATTCAGTTTGATAGATTTTCTTATTATTTTCATAATATTTATAAGAATATTCTTGTTCATTATTTTCTATTTCTTGTTCAAGAACAACATAAGTATTTTCATTTAAAGAAATTTTAAATTCTATTTCTTGTTCATCATCTTCAATTTCTTTTTTTCCATACATTGAATAGATTTCATTGTTAAATTCAACAATTCCTTCAATAAAATATTCTTCTTCTTCTTTTAAAGTTTCGTTATAGTAAAATGTATAAACATTTTTTTCATTGAGAAAAGAAGTATCAATTTGATATTTAACTGTGTATTCTTCCTTATCAGAATCTAAAAATTCAAAACGTGATTCAGATAACCAATTCTCAACAAGTTTTAAATTTTCAATAATTTTATTTTGTTCTTCTTCATTTAAAAAGCGTTTGTGTTTATTTGTTTTTTGACTTAATAAAGAAATACCACTTATAGCGGAATAGTTATACATATTTTTAAAATTTGTATTTTCTTTTATTAAAGTATTTCCTTTATTAATTGTTTGATTATTACAACTAAATAATAATCCTCCTAGTAATCCTCCTAAAATAATAATTTTTTTCATAATTTTGTGCCTCCTTAACCTTAAGACAAATTAGTTAATGATTTTATTGGTACTTTTTGAAATTTTTATTATTTTTTCTTCTTGTCCTAAAAATTTATATAAATAGTATTCTTGTTCGATGGTTATTTCTAATTTAATTTCTTCATCATTAAACTCAAATTCACATTCAATTAAATTATTTTTAAATTCAAATTCGAATTGTTTTTCTATATTATTTTCAACAATTTCAATTTCTAGTTCTTTTTTGTTATTTTCAATTTTATTTTCTAAAGATATTTCTTTAATTAATTCATTATCTTTATAAAATTTATATTCATATTCATTTTCATTAATTTTGCTTTCTTGTGAAATTTCAGTATATTCAGTATCACTAATAAATATTTTTAGTTCTGTTTCGAGTTCTTTTTTTTCTTCAATTTTTTTATTACCTAACACTTTATATTCTTGTTCATCAAAGATAATAATTCCTTCAATATTAAAATAATTATTATTAATTTTATTTTCATTATAATAAAAAACATATTCATTAGTGAAACTAGTAAAATCATGATAGGAAGAAACAATTTTATATTTATAATTTTCTTTATCACTATTATATGTAGTGGATTTAATATTCTCTTTATTAAAAAGCATTTCTCCAGTCATTAAATATTTATGGATTTCTTGAGCAAATTCTTCTTCATTATTATTAGTTTGTTTTTTCATTCTTAAATTTTGCATTTTATGATCAAGAGTATTAGCTAACATAATTACTTCATAACTAAGATTTTGATTTATCGTATCAATAACATTTGATTTATCATTTTTAAAAACAAATACACAAGTTAAAACACAAGCCGCTAAAGCAGTAAACACTAAAGAAAATTTTAAAAATTTATGATTTTTTTGTTCAACATATTCAACTTTATTAAGAATTTGAGGATTATACGATGGTGAGTTAATTTTAGAATAATCTAATTTTAATTTGTTTTTAATTTCATTCATAATTTTATCCTTTCTTTTAAGTATTTCATTGTTTTATTATATTTCCATAAAATTGTCCCCAATGGAACTTTCATGATTTTACTAATTTGTAGAAATGTGTATTCAAAAATAACATGATAAACTACAATTTCTCTTGAACTAGTTTCTTCAATTAAAGATAAAATTTCTTGGGCATTCAAATCATCAATTGTCGAATCATCATATTTAGCAAAATTAATTATTTCTTCATCATTAATTATTTTTTTATTTTTATTATAAACATTAATACTTAAATTTCGACTAATTGTCGTTAGGTAAGAAAAAACATTATAATATTCCTTAAAAGAAGAAATTTCACTTAAAAATTTCACATAAACATCTTGAGTAATTTCTTCTGCTAGAGCATGATTTTTTAGAATATTTAGCGAAGTAAAATAAACTTGTTTACTAGTCAAGTTATAAAATTTTTCAAAATTAGAATGATTTTTATTTTTAAACTCTTTAATAAGTAAATTTATTTCTTCCATTTTTTCTCCCTATATCTTTAATACAAAATTAGAAAAGCATTTATTGGTTAAAATTAAATTTTATTTACTTTTGTATCAATTGCCGCTTTTTTAACTGCTTCACTAACTTCTTTAACCACTCTTGGATCAAAAGGAGAAGGAACTATATAATCTGGTGATAATTCTTCATCTTTAATAACATAAGCAATTGCTTTAGAAGCAGCAAGTTTCATTTCTTCATTAATTTTAGATGCTCTTATTGCTAATGCTCCTTTAAAAATTCCTGGAAATGCTAAAACATTATTGATTTGATTTGGATAATCTGATCTTCCAGAGCCAACAATATATCCACCTGCTTGTTTAGCTTCTATATAAGATATTTCCGGAGTAGGATTAGCCATTGCAAAAATAATTGGATCTTTATGCATAGATTTGACCATTTCTTTATTTACTAAATTAGCGGCACTGACACCAATAAAAGCATCAGCATCAACAAGTAAAGAAGCTAAAGTATTATCATGTTTAATTGGCGTAGAATATACTCCCTCATCAATTAATTCTTTAATCAAAAAATCATATGTGTCGTATTTATTTTTATCAATAACACCTGTAATGTTATAAGCATTAATTTCTCCCACACCAATCTTTTTTAACATTTTTGCTACCATTGATCCAGCAGCCCCAGTTCCAGAAATTACCACTCTCATTTTGGATAAATCTCTTTTAGTTAATCTTTGAACATTAATAAAAGCTGCAGCAACGATAATTGCTGTTCCATGTTGATCATCATGAAAAACAGGAATATTCATCACTTCATTAAGTTTTCTTTCAATATGAACACATCTAGGTGCAGAAATATCTTCAAGATTAATTGCTCCAAGTGAAGGCTCAAGATATTTGCAAGTTTTAATAATTTCTTCTTCATCTTGTGTGGCTAGACATAATGGAAAAGAATCAACCCCTGCCAATTCTTTTAATAAAATTGATTTTCCTTCCATAACTGGTAAAGCTGCATAAGGTCCGATATTACCAAGACCTAAAACCGCTGATCCATCAGTAATAACTGCTACCATATTTTGTTTAGAAGTATAATCATAAATTTCATTTTGATTTTTTTGAATTTCTTTACAAACATACGCTACTCCTGGAGTATAAGCTAAAGACAAATCATTTTGATTTTTAATTGAAACTTTTGATTTTATTTCTAATTTTCCTTTATTTTCTTTATGTAATTTTAATGCTTCTTCTTTGATATCCATATTTACTCTCCAAACACACTATTTCCATTATAATCAATGGCCACAATCATTTTAAAGTTTTCTACTTTTAATTTTTTTATTGATTCAGGTCCTAAATCTAAAAAGGCAATTTCTTCACATTCTTTAACTGCTTTAGAAAGTAAAGCTCCACACCCTCCAGTCGTTACAAAATATAAGATATGATTATCTACATAATATTGATAACAATCTTTACTTCTTGGTCCTTTTCCAATCGTCGCAGTAACATTTAACTTTTTCATTAAATAAGCATATTTATCCATTCTTGAAGAAGTTGTAGGTCCAATTGAGCCAACAATTTGATGAGGTTTTGTTGGTGTTGGTCCTGCATAATAAATAAAACTATTAGTTAAACAAAAAGGTAATGTTTTTTTATTATTAAGATATTCTTCAATTCTTTGATGAGCTGCATCTCTAGCGGTATAAATAGTTCCCGTAAATTCAACTACATCGCCAGCTTTTAAAAGCAACAATTTTTCTTTTTCTTCAGGATATTTTATTTTCATAAGACGACCTCTTTATGTCTAGAAGCATGACACATTAAATTAACACATACTGGTAAAGAAGCAATATGACACGGAAATAAATTAACCTTAACTGCTAAAGCGGTAGTTTTTCCTTTTAATCCCATCGGTCCTATATTTAAATCATTAATTTCTTTTAATAATTCTTTTTCTAATTTATTAGCCATTTCATCACTTGATTCATCATTAATATCTCTAAGTAAAGCTTCTTTAGCGATTAAGCAAGATTTTTCTAAATCCCCACCAATACCTACGCCCACTATTAAAGGTGGACAAGCTCTTCCTGAGGCATTTTTAATCACATCAATAACAAATTTTTTAATTCCTAAAATCCCTTCACTTGGTGAAAGCATTTTAACTTGTGACATATTTTCTGATCCAGCCCCTTTAGGACAAATAGTAATTTTTAATTTATCACCCAAAGTCGTTTTGATGTGAACAATAGCTGGAGTATTATCTTTAGTATTAACTCTTTTTAAAGGGTTACTTACCATTGATTTTCTTAAATAACCTTCAGTATATCCTTTTTTTACACCAAAAGAAATTAATTCAGTTAAATCTCCATCAATAAAAACTTCATTTCCAAGTTCAACAAACGCCACAACTACACCAGTATCTTGACACATAGGAATATTTTCTTCACTAGCCAAAATATCATTTTCAATAATTTGTTCAAGAATATTTTTAGAAAGACCTACTTCTTTTTCACAACATAGTTTTATTTTATTTAAAACTTCTTTATCTATGTAAGTACAAGCTTCGATGCAAAGTTTACTTACTTCATCAACAATTAATTCTTTACTTATAAATTTCATTTAGAAAAATTCCTTATAAAATATATATTAAATTATTGTTAATTAATTTCATAGTATATTTATTAATATTATTGTAAAATGAATATATGATTACTCACGAAGAAAAAAAGAAATTTAAATCAATTGTTTATAGTAATATTATTTTTAGTTTTTTAATGTTAATTATTGGTTTAATATTTTTGATATTTCCTTCATTTATTTTAAAAATCTTACCATACGCTTTAATTGCTGGATTAGTTTTTAAAATTATTATTCAAATCTTATGTTTATATAAAAGTACTGATAAAATAATTAAAATTACTTTCTTTAGTGAAATAATATTAACCTTATCAATTATTGTTTTGCTTTTTGTTTTTAATAATAAACAAATGGACATTATTGCTTTATTAATGGGTATATATTCTCTTATTGAAACAGGTGAAATCATAATAGAAGTTTTTAGAAAAAAAACAAATATCATTACTTACATAATAAATATTTGTTTAATAGTTATTCATATTATTTTTGCTGTTAGTCTTTTTATCAATTTAGAAAATAGCATTAAAATTCATTTAACAATATATGGATTATTATTTTTAGTTAAGGGCATTTTTTTTGTCATAAAAAATATTATAAAACATGATGATTTTGATAATAAACTTTAATTCCATCATTTAATATTTTCATTTGAGTTTCTAGATAAAAATTATCTTCAAATAAAGAATAATTAGTTATTGCTACAGCAAAAATAAAAATTAAAGGTGCAATAATTTCACTTGGCATTTTTAAAGTAGGTTCGAGTTCTTCAGCGTACTTTTGATAACGTTTATTTGCCTCTTCATAAAACTTTTTGCCTTCTTTATAATATTTTGGGTGAGTATATATTTGATACATTGTTCGATATTTTTTACCATATTTTTTGCAAGCCCAAGTTGGAATCTTATCTAAAAATTCATCAATTTCTTCTGGACATGTTGGCGCCTTTTTTAAAACTTCTTCATCAACTTTAGTCATACAAAAACTAGTTGATTGAATAATCAAATCATCTAAATTTTTAAAATAATTATAAAAATTACCTCTTGACATTTTACATGCTTCCGCTAAACGATTAACACTAGTTTCTGCTAATCCATATTTACAAAAAGTATCAAAGCAAGTTTTCATAATTTCTTCTTTTTTCTTATTATAATTCTCTTTTTTTAACATATATAACACCCACATTAAAAATATTTTTTTAAATATTTCCAAATAAATAATATACTAAAAAAGAATTAATTTTCAACGTTTTAATGTTTATTTTATAGAGAAAATAATGGTGATGTTTTCTTCTACTTCAATATCGTCCGGATTTAAATCAAAATTATAATTTTCTTTTGTTGAAACTGCTTTTAAGCATTGATTTTCCATCAAGGGCAATGAAAAATTTTGATCAGAAAAACTATAATCAACATTAACAATTTCATTTATTTCTATATTTAAATTTTTAGCAATTTCATTTGCTTTTTTATTTGCATCAAAAATAGCATTAGTTAATAATTTATTTTTGATTCTATCTTGATTTTTTATTATATATTCAATACTAAAAGTTGGGTTAAGACTAGTCTTAGAAAGAATATATAAAATATCACCTAATAATTTATTGTTATTTTTAAATGTAACTTTAATCGTTTGATATGATTTATAACCAATAAATCTTGTTTGATAATTGCCTTCATTATCTCGATATGATTCATTATCAATGTCAACTTTAAAATAAGAAGTTTTAATTTGATTTTCTTTTATATTTAAATTTAATAAATTTTCTTTGATAATTTTTAGATTATCATTTGCTTTTTTTAAAACGATTTCATAAGAAGCATCCTTATTAGTAAGATCAATTTTAATAATAGTTGTATCCGGTCTAACAAATAATTTACCAAATCCTGTTATTTTTAATGTTTTATCCATAACTCTCCTTTTTTGATTAATATAAAATATATTTTATAAATTAATTTTTTTTATTTCTTCAAGAGCATCATATTTATGAGCTTTTTTCATATCTTCTAATAAAATATTTCTCTTTTTCATTAATAAAAATAGATTTATTCTACAAAAAGAACAATAGCAATGATTATAAGCATAGTAAATAATACTTTTTGCAATCTTTTTTTGTTTGCAAATTGTTTCAATTGCTAAATGATTATCATCTTCATTATAAAAACTATAATGATATTTTCTTAAATAATGTAAAATTAAATTTTCATCTTCGTCTTTATAATTTCTAATAATAATTGGTAATAATGCTTGAAAATTATTATCATTAATATTTTGTCTAGCCCATTTTTTAACTTTATTATTTTTTATTGTGTAAAATAATTGAAAAATATAATATAAAGCATCATTTTCTACTTCATTAATATCAAAAATCAATTCACTAACATCAATAATTTTTGAAACATCTAATTTATAATTTCCATATAAAATTTTTTGTAAATAAATTGCTTTTTTTTCTTTTTGATATTTATTAAATAAGTCAATAATTTCTTCTTCAGTTACTATTTTTGAATTAACTATTTCATTTTCTTTAATTTTTAAATATTTTCTTTTAGTAATTGTTTCATATTTATCAATAGAAAAATTTTTATCATGTTTTCTTAATGAATCAATGATTATTTCTAATCCTAAGTATGATTTTTTATCGTAGGCAAGTATTGTAGCTAATTCATCAAATGAAGATAAACTATTAGCATCAGATTTATTTTTTGCTATCAAATAATATATTTTTAAAAAATTATTCATTAATAATTCTCTAGCTTCTTTTTTTCCATCTTGATAAAAACAAATTAATAACCAAGATAAATAATTAAACTTTTCACCATATTTTGTTTTTTTATAACAAGTTACAATTCGATTATAAAATTCATTTTGATCATATAATTTAATAAATTGGTAAAGATAACTAGCATTATAATCATCATTATAAGTGTCATAAAATATTTTATGTGTACAAGCCCATAAAATAATATCTTTATATTCATTATGATTATCTTTAGCTAATAAATAGCATTCGCCTCTTCCCATTAATAAAAATTGTTTAAATTGTTTTTTTGTCATATTAAATACCATCATTAATTAAATTTTCTTATATATTAATAAAAAAAGCAATAATAAAAAATCGTGATTAAAATTAACCACGATTCATATTTTTAATTAATAATAACTATCTATGCAATTTGAATGATAAGAAATTTTTTAAAACTTCTTCATCAACATGATCAGCATCTTTTGCTAAATATGGTACTTCTTCTAAAGGATAAGTTTTTGAACCCATTGTGCCATCTTTCATTCTGAAAGTTTCTACAACGACATCAATTAAATCAATAGTATAATAGAAATCACCTTTTTCATTAGTATATTTTCTAGATACTTTACCATCTTCAACATAATAAACTTCATTATAAGTATATCTATGTTTATTTTCTTTATTTGTATAACCATATCCTTTTGTTATACCAATTGAGCAATCGCCAACTTGCACTTTAACCATTTTATTTTTTAATTCTTCCATAAACGCCTCCTAATAGGATATAAAGTATTATATCACATCTAAAAATAAATAGAATAATTTTTTAAACATTTAAAATAATACTGTTTATAATGATTCTTTTAAAATAGCTAAGATATCTTCTTCACTTAAAGGAGCCCAAGCATTTTCTAATCCTTCATTAATTGCAATATGATGAGCCATTTCTTGTAAACGCGTTTCATCTATACCAACATCTTTTAAATGCATTGGAATATTAATTGAGGAAAAGAAATCATATGTTTTTTGGATTGCTAAAGAAGCAATTTCATATGGAGGTAATTTTTCATCAATATGGAAAATATGTGTACCATATTTAACAAAACGATGTAATGTTTTATCATTTAAAATATGTTTCATCCATCTAGGAGTAATAATAGCAAGTCCTTCACCATGAGTAATATCATAATAACCACTTAAAGCATGTTCAATTCCATGGCAAGGCCAACCTGATTTACTATTACCTAGCGCTAAAATACCATTACAAGCTAACGAACAATCAATCATTAATTCACTTCTTGCTTGATAGTCATTTGGATTAGCTAATGCCAATTTAACATTCTCCATTAAACTTATAATTGTTGCTTCGCACATTCCATCAGTTAATAAAGAGGTTTCTTCACAAAAATATTGTTCAATTACGTGATTTATTGCATCAGCAGTTCCCGCGGCAGTTTGTTTTTTAGAAACACTAAAAGTATAAGTAGGATCTAAAATTGAAGCAACTGGGAATAACAATTCATCAATATAACCAATTTTATCATTTGTTTCTGTTCTAGAAATAACACATCCTGCATCATATTCAGATCCAGTAGCTGCAAGAGTTAAAATATCCACTAAAGGTAATGCTTTTTTTGCTTTAACTTTATAACTAATTAAATCCCAAGGATCACCTTCATATAAAGCACCTGCACAAATTGCTTTTGAGCAATCTAATACACTTCCTCCTCCGACAGATAAAACCATATCAATATGATGTTCTTTACAAAGTTTCACGCCTTCTAAAACACTTGGATTATATTTTGGATTTGGTTCAATTCCTGGTAATTCATAAACTTCAAAATCTTTTAAAAGTTCTTTCACTTTGTCATAAAGACCAATTTTTTTAATACTTCCTCCTCCATAAGTTAATAAAACTTTATTTCCTAATGGTTTTAAAACTTCTAGAAGTTTTAAAATTGAATCTTTACCAAAAATTAACTTGGTTGGTGTATGATATATAAAATTTTTCATTTCTTTTTTCTCATCAACAATTTTTACCCATTTCATATGCTTTTTTTAAATAATTAACGTTTCTTTTTCAAAAGCCTTACATAATAAATCCGAATTTCCATCTTTTCTCGGAGAAGCACTAATAATTACTTTTTTCATTTAGCCCCTTTTCTTTTAAAAATTTTTCATGAACATATTTTTCTGTTCCATCTTGAAGTGCTTGTTCATAATAAGAAATTTTCCATTCTACACAGGCAATACTTTCTTCAATTTCTTTTTTTTGCTTTTCTAATGCTTCTTTTTGATGAACCATAATATCTAATCTTTCTTTTAAAGTAACATCACCTTTTTGAATAAGTTCCATATATTTTCTAATTTCATGAATAGAAAGACCGGCTTTTTTAAAACAAGCAATAATTTTTAAGGTTTCCAATTCTAGTTCTGTAAACACACGATAATTTGATTCTTTTCTTTCTAAATTTGGGAAAAGACCTTCTTTATCATAATATCGAAGAGTAGAAATAGTTAAACCTGTTTTTTTAGAAATATCTTGTATTGAATAATTCATTTTTATCAACTATTCTTTCTCATATTCAAATTTTCTAGTTATATAGCGTTTTAATGCTTCATCAGTTCTTATATAACGTCTTTGCCCATTATTTAAAGTTGCAATTATTTTCATATCTTCATCATCTAAAGAAAAATCATAAATAGAAACATTATCACGAATATGTTCAACATTTTTACTACCTGGAATGACAATAAATCCCATTTGAATGTGCCATCTTAAAATAATTTGCGCAGTAGTTTTATGATGTTTTAAAGCGATATTTTCAATAAGTTTATTATGTAATAATTCATCAGTCATTCCTTTTCCACCTAAAGGATACCAAGACATAATGACAATATTTTCTTTATCAGTTATTTTTCTTAATTCTTCTTGAGGATAAAATGGATGACATTCAACTTGAATTACTTGTGGTTTAACATCAAATTCTTTTAAAACATCTTCGATATATTTTCCTTCAAAATTAGAAATACCAATACTACGAATAATTCCTTTTTTATAAGCTTCTACTAATTGTTTATAACCTTCCCTCCAGTTTTCAGTTGGTTGGTGAAGAAAAAGCAAATCAATATAATCGGTTTGAAGCCTTTGTAAAGTTTCTTCAATAGCATGAGGATTTTCATATTCAGTTGGCCAAAGCTTAGTAGATAAAAAGATATCTTCTCTTTTTACACCAGATTTTTTTATTGCTCTCCCTACTGCTCTTTCATTACGATAAATATTAGCAGTATCAATTAATCGATAACCCATTTTCAATGCTTCAAATACACTATTTTCAGCATCAACAGGCTCTAATAAATATGTTCCTATACCAACATTTGGCATTAAAACACTATTATTTAATTTAATTTCTTTTTCCATAATTATTTACAATAAACCTCCTTTATATATTTTAAAGTTGCCCAAATTTTAGGCCATCCTACATACATTGCAATATGAGTTAATGATTCAGTTAATTCGTTTTCACTTACTCCATTTTTCTTTGCGTTAATAATGTGATATTGAAGTGAAGAATCAGTAATTCCATTTGATGTTAAAGCTACAATGGTTAAAATGCATCTTCTTTTTACATCTAAATAAGATGTTCTTGACCAAACTTCACCAAAAAGCACATCATCATTTAATCGAGCAAATTCATCTGCAACACCTGTAAGTTGATCTCTTCCAGCAGTTTGAATTATTTTTGTTTGTTGATGTATTTTGTTAGCTTCTTGATATGTTTTTTCATCAACTTCTTCACACCACATAGTGGAAGTGTTTTCACCAGGTACTTCTATAGCAATATGAGAAAAAACACTATCCTTACTTGCTCCATGCCAATGTTTAACTCCAGAAGCAATAAAAACAGTATCTCCAGGCAATAATTCAATAGCAGGTTTCCCTTCTTCTTGATAATAGCCTCTTCCATAAGTTACTAATAAGAATTGACCACCTTCTTTACTAGCTTGATGAATATGCCAATTATTTCTTGCACCTTGCTCAAAAGTGACATTTGCCACTAAAACACCTTCTTTATGGAGAATATTTAGATAACTTTTCCCTTCAAAATATTTACCAAATGGATTATCTTCTCCTAATCCAAATGGAACAGTTTCTAATTCTTCTTTTGTCATATTTTTTATTAAAATTTAAATGCTCCTTTCTTTGATATTTGTCAATATCATCAATTAAAGTATAACCCTAAAGTTATCTTTATAGTCAATATCCTTTTTAATTATTTTTTTAGTTTAGTATTTAAATAAATTTATATACTGATTAAATAATAGTTTTTTTATGGAGAGGATTAGATAATTTTAATCTAAAAAATTAACATTATTATCAACTATTTGCATTCTTTTAAGTGTAACGTTTCTACAAATATTTGATTCACTATTTGAAATAAGAATATATTTTCTATTTCCATTATCTTCATTATTTAAATCAACAACAGCGTGACCAACTGTACCAGATCCAGCAAAGAAATCCAAAACAATGGAGTCTTTATTTGTTGTTGCTCTTACAAGTTCTTTCATAAGCTTTAATGGCTTAGGAGTTTGGAAATACGTTCTATTGCCAAATAATTTTGCTATTTCATCTTTCGCCGATGAATTTGTGCCAAAACATCTAAATGTTTAAATTTTGTGATTTTTATTAAAATATCGCCATCTAAGTATGGTAGCATAATTAAATTTAATTTTGATTCCTTAGACTTATAATAAATTATAACGAATTCATATTTAACATTTTTTTTATTTGGATTTACATCTCTATTTTTATCAAAGTACGGATGAAGTTTTTCCCATTTATAAATTTTAATTTTATAAAATAAATCTTTAAAAATTGATAATGTTGCTAAATGATTTACTTCACCTTCATCAATATTAACGACCAAAAATCCATCATTTGTTAATAATTCACTAGCAAACTTGATTCTATCTATCAAAAATTTCTCATATCCACCATCAAACATATCTTTATAACCAATATAATCTACATGAGAATTATAAGGTGGATCAATAAGGATTGATTTAATCTTACCTTTGTATAATTTAACCATTGATTTTAAAGTATATAAATTATCAGATTCAATGATATAATTAGATAATTCTTTTCTAATATTAAGTTTAACATTGCTATTTAACATTGCATTATTATCAATAAAACAATCTTTATAAACTGATAATTCTTTTAAATTTGTACAATGTGCAAAAGCCCATTCACCAATATAAATAACCAAATCTGAACAATAAACTTTTTCTAACGAATTGCAATTAGTAAAGCAAGTTTTAGAAATAATAGATACATTATGAAGGTGAATATTAACCATTTTATTACAACCTGAAAATGCACCTCGTTCAAGTGTTATCACCTCATCAAGAAGATAAACATCACCAATAGCATATTTAGCTGGATAGCATACCAATTTAGATTTATCAGCTGTATATAAAGCATTGTTATAAACAATATAATTTTTACTATTAGATTCAAACTCGATATTTGAACAATTAACAAATGGATTATAACCAATAGATTCTAACGTTTTTGGAAGCAGTATCTTTCTTATGCCTTTACAATTCCAAAATGAATTTCTACAAATTCTTTTCACATCTTTTAAAACTAAACAATCACTATCAATTGAATTTAAGCAACCAATTACTGATGAATGATCCTTATCATAAATAACTGAATCAACAATATGATAATATTTCGACTTGTTTATAAGATTAATCTTTTCGCATCCAGAGAATGGATTATTTTCTAGTTTAATAATTGAAGATGGTAATTAAAAACTCTCTAAAATGTTCTTCTCCTTGTGCTCTAATACTAGAAACCAACATATATCGTTTTATTAAAAGCAATTCTTCCCTAGTAATAGTAATAGATGATTCAGATGTTAACAACTTATCATCTAGCAATTTACTAAATGGTGTTTCAATGTTGAAATTTAGTGTCTTTTCAACTTCGTCATCATAGATTCCTTTTTCATAAAAAACTTTAAAAGAAGGTCTATTTTCTCTAATATTTCCATTTTTTAAGTTAAAAACATTAATTGCTTTAGAAAATTTTTTAATTATAAATTGTGGAATATAATGATTCTTCATTTTAAGCTCCTTTTCATATTTATATTTAAAACTTATCCTAAAATACATTATTTTTATATCAAATACATTTTTATATAAATTTATATTTAATTTGGTCCTTTAATTTTTAAAGAGCCTATTTTTAAGTTAAAAAGAAGTAAAACATAAATATTACTTCATTAGTTATTATTAATTAAGTTTGTAAATTCTTTTTCATTTTGAATTGTACAAACATAATTTGTATTATTCATTATTACATTAAATACTTTATTAGAAATAAGTTCAATTTCTATTCCTTCATCACTTTTTAAAACATAGCCTTTTAAATTTTCATCTTGTTTTACTTCATTTATTTCTTCAATTGTATATACAATATTATATAAAAATGATTGAATAGTGCCTGAAGTAATATCACTAATTTCATCGTTATTTAAATATAACTTAAAATCACTTACTGAATACCATACAAATTGTCTTCCATAGTACATTGAGCAAGATGGCAATCTATTACTATCATAAACATAATAGCCATCTTTAGTGGAAAAGCCATTAAAATATGATGTTAATGTATATCCATTTCCATTATTTAATTTAAATGTTAATTCATAACGTGATCCACCAGCCCAATGAGGATTGTCTTCTTTTTTTACAGTTAAGTCTTTTACTTTATATAATATATTGTTAATTTCATTCTTTTCTTTTGCTATGTGATATATGTTATATGCATTAAAAAAATTTGGTTGAAGACTTCCAACATCTTCTTTTGAAGTTATATAAGCAATATCACTTATCTTAATATCATTTATCCATGGATACAAAGATGATAAACTAATAAATTCATTTGGTGTTGAAGTATTTATTGTACTACCACAACTAGATAAATTTAAAAGTAATAATGTTGCTAAAAGCAATTTATTTTTATAAATAAAAATCTCCCCTTTCTAAGATATCTAATTAATACCATTTCCTCTATAAATTTATAATATCATAAAATAATTTTTTTTGTAGTTTACTTTTAATTTAATTTTAAAAGGTAATAATATGCTAATAAATTCTTTACCAATATTTAGTCTATTTTTTGTATTAATCTATTAATATTCAAATAAACAATTTATATTTCTAAACTATTAAGGTTAAGCAAAAAATCATAAATGTTTATTGTTAATATTCCATAATCATCATAAAAAGAAGGAACAATATCTTTTGTAATAATTATTTTTTTAAATGAGTCATCAATATTTCTAAATGGGCGTATTTCTTGAGATCTTTTTTCTTTATCAGGTATTGAGTAAACAGATTGAATATAATATCTTTTTGAACCAAGATTACATATAAAATCAACCTCTAATTGTTTTCTTACAACTTTTCCTTCTTGATTTCTTTCAACAATATTTATAAGCCCTACATCAACATTATATCCACGCATGCGAAGTTCATTATAAATAATATTTTCCATTGAATGTGATTCTTCAAATTGACGAAAATTAATTCTTGCATTACGTAAGCCAAGATCAGTAAAATAATATTTTTTTGGTGTTTCAATATAAAGTTTTCCTTTTACATCATACCTATTTGATGATTCAACAAGAAACGAATCCTCAAAAGAAGATAAATATTTTTTTATTGTTTGTGAAGTTATTTTTGAATTCTTATTTGATTTAAATGTATTTTTTAATTTTTCAGGATTTGTTAGTGATCCTATAGAAGATGAAAGTATATTTAAAAGTTCTTCAAGTTCACCAATATTCTTAATATTATTTCTTTTTTCAATATCCTTTATATATATTTCGTTAAAAAGATTTTGTAAAGTATTAATTTTATCATTATTATCATCTCTCAATACAACTAAAGGAATTCCTCCATACATCATGTATTCAGATAAACCAATGTATTTATCACCTTTATATACAGACATAAATTCCGCAAAACTTAAAGGATACATATGTATTTCATCTCCACGTCCAGCAAATTCAGTAGAAATATCTTTCGATAGTAACTTAGCATTACTTCCTGTTACATAAACATCCAAATTATTTTTATATAAATAACCATTTAGCACTGCTACAAAACAATCTAACATTTGAATTTCATCAAGTAATAAATAATATGTTTCATTATCCTCAATTTTAGAATTAATAAATGAAATAAACTTTTCAGGATCAACACCCCTTTTTTCTTTTTCAATTTGAATTAAGTTCTCTCCAATCATATATAAATCGTCAGCTGAATCAAATGAAAATCTTATAATATGTTTTTTATCAACTCCATTTTTTATTAAATATTCATAAAAAATATTATTTAATAAATAAGATTTTCCACATCTTCGTATTCCTGTGATTACTTTAATTAATCCATTATTTTTTCGTTTAATTAATTTGTTTAAATAAAAATCTCTATTTATATTCATTTATATTCTCCACACAATAGAAAAATGTAACAAATAACACTTTTCTATTTTATTATCACTTTATTTAAAAAAATTTTCAATTAGAAAAACTTATTTTTATTTAATTAATAAATCCATTTAACTTTTTAGATATACAACAGCATCATTATTAAATGCATATGGAGTAAGTGTAGATGTTATACAACATTTATTAGGTCATTCATCATCTGAAATAACAAAGCAAGTTTATATCCATGATACTGAAGAAAAAAAGAATGCAATGAACACTTTAATGAACGGATTTTTCAAAGAAATGGAATACGTCAAAAATTAACACTCTAGATAAATTAACTCAGAATGCTATCCTAAAAAA
>ERZ1106952.84-NODE-84-length-72653-cov-28.723739_pt1 | contig 72653 bp, 66 predicted proteins | sample MGYA00403677_ERZ1106952 | MGnify/ENA primary metagenome ERZ1106952 (study PRJEB35170, sample SAMEA104062415) | human gut metagenome | biome: human gut; feature: human-associated habitat; material: faeces | place: Denmark | collected 2012-05-14 ... | reverse complement strand
TTTTTGGGCTGGGCGGAAATTTCCCCCGCGCTCCAGATCTGGGACTACACCACCGACTTCCATCACTATTTCGCGCCCTTCCCCAATCTCTATTCGGTGCGGGACAACGTACGCTTCTACGCGGCGCACAGGGTTACGGGGGTATTGCTGCAGGGAAATATCAACACCTGTCATTCGGGGGAATTTGCCGAACTGAAGGCGTATCTGATGGCCAAGCTCCTTTGGGATCCCTCCGTCGGAGACGAGGCTTACGACGCGCTGATCGACGAATTTTTGCGGCACTATTACGGCGAGGGGTGGCGCTTTATCAGGGAATATATCGACGGGCTGCACGAAATCTGCAAAGACCGTCATTTCGGCATCTATTATCACCCGCTGAAAATCCTGCCCGCAGAGGAGGGCCTTCCCTTCATGCTGCGGGCGAAAGAGCTGTTTTCCCGCGCGGAAGCGGCGGCGCTGCGCCCCGCATGCAGAATGCGGGTGAAGCGCTCCGCCGTTCAGGTCGAATATTACCTCCTTCTGGCGCAGTACGGGGAGGAATACGAAAAAGGAGACGAGGCTTCCCGCGCGCGTTACGTAAACAGAAACAGGGCTTTTTACGAATTCATCGTGAAGAACGGCATCTACATGAACCCGGATAAGCCGCTGCCGAAAGACGTTGATTTTACGAAGGCGCCGGATACGTGGCATAAATTGGGGTAGGAGAAAGAAATGAAAAAAAGAGAATTGGGTCTGTGGACGCCGCTGATCGGGTTCGACGTGGAAAAGCCGGACCGCGGCGCCGCCGAATATCTGGAGAACGTCGGGGAAAAGCCGGACAGCATCGGTTTGTTCGTCTACAATGCCGATATCATCAACTATCACGAGGAGGGAATGCCGCGGGAAAAGAAGTTCCCGCCCGATTACTGCAACTATTACGGCAGTCCGCAGAACGACCTCCGCAAGCGCCAGGACTGGACGAATTACGACCTGCGCGCCCTCTGCCATGCGCTGAAACGGCACGGCGTAAAGACGTATGTGAGCGTGATGGGGAATCACCTTTCGCCCGAGCGGGATGATGACTTTACCCCGCAGATCGGCATGTTCGGCTATCCCGTCAAGCAGGATTTCGTCATGGAGCATCGCGAGCTGGCGATCGAAAGCACCAAGGAGCGCGGCTATATCCACCTGTTGAAGCGCTTTCGGGACGGCTCTTCGTTCGGGGATTATTTCATCCGCAAGGCGCTCGCCTGCGTCACCGATTACGGCATGGACGGGCTGCATCTGGCGGACGCCATCTTTCCGCACAGCATACAGGTGCAGCACGGCGACTTTTCGGACGATCTCTTCGGCCGCTTCGCCGCGCACGCGAAGATCGAGCCCCCCGCTGAACTCTCTCTTTCCCTGCGGGACCCCGCGAGCCCGGGCGTGGCGGCGCGCGCGGAATACGTATGGAACCGTCACCGGGCGGCGTATCTCGACTTTTTGGCGGGGGAGTGGGAGGCGTTTTTTACAAAATTGTGCGGCGCCTTTCACGCGCACGGCAAAGAGGTCATGGTCAACAACGCCTGGACGATGGCGCCCTTTGAATCCTACTATCGCTTTGCGGTGGATTACCGCGCGCTGGAGCGCGCGGGCGTGGACAAAATCTGCGTGGAGGATCAGGCGACCATTCTCTATCTGAGCGAACCGGGCAGCCGCTACCGCATCGACGAACTGATGGCGGCGCCCTATCTGATCCGGGCGTACGCGCCCGGGCTGAAGACGCTCGCCATCAACTATGCCAAGGATTCGACGGAGGAGGGCTCCATCATCAATCACTGCCCGATGGCGAACGAACGGGAAATCTACGCGCTCACTTCTCCGCTTTATATTTCCGAACAAGGCACGGAACGCGCGGTAGAGGGCTTCTTCGTGTGCCTGGCGGATTCCGTCTCCGAAGCGGAATGGAGCTGGCTGAACAAGCGCTACGAGATCGCTTTCCGCCATACCGCAAAGCGCACGCTCTCCGCGACGCTGGTCTTTTCGGACGGCATGGTGCGGGAATTTCTGCCCGAATATATGCAAACGCGGCGTTATTCCGCCCACAAGATCGTCGCCGATCTCTCGTCGCACGGCGGAAAAATGGGCGCCGTCGTGCGGGCTGAAAATCTGAATTATGCGGACGGCCTGATCTTCGTCCCCAACATCGACGTGCTGAACGAAGCCGAGCTGGAGAAGGTGAAGCGCTATCCGGGCGGAATCGTCTACACCTCCGTCGCCTCCAAGAAGCCGCATTTTCGGAAGGAGGATCTCTATTTTGAGGATCCCTTTGAGGAAAACCCCGATTACAGAATGTGCGTGGGCGGCATCAATCTCGGCGATTTCGACCGGTCTGAAATCCTCGCGATTCTATCGGCGGCGGAACCGCCCGCCCGCCGGCTGGGCGCAAGCGACAGCGTGCCGGACAGCGAATACTGGATGCAGGACCTCGTCTACCGCCCTGTGTCCGAGGGCGTTTTAAAGGCGGCGGCACGCCTCCTGTTTCTCTGTTCTCAGGATATCATCCGGGTGGAAGCGGGTACCCTCGTCACGCTGTACGAGCTGGAAAACGGGATGATCCGCCTGGTCTCCGAAAACGATATGATGAATCACTACAAGACGTTCCGCGTGTATGTCAGGGGAAAAAAGATCAAAAAGATCGTCAACGGCAGCGACTTTCCCGTTCAGCCCTTAAAGCTGGTGATGAAGGGAGACGCCGTCCGCTCGAACATCGGCGGGGAAGAACAGCTCAAAGAGGCCGTCGGCTTCGTCGTCAAACTGCCGCCGGGCGGCTGTTCGTTCGTCGACCTGGAGCTGAAATGACGAACACGTACCTCATCGCAGGGCAGTCCAACGCGCTGGGAATCAGCCCCGTTTCGGATTTGGCGCAGCCCTGCGAATATCCCGGCGTTTTTCTCTATCAGGCGTCCAACGTCTCCGTTCCGTTCGGGCATACGATTATCTCCGTGCGCCCGGGGCTCGGCATAAAAGAAGATAAATTCGGGCTGGAACTCGGCGCCGCGCGCGCCTGCCGCGGGGAGCGGACCTGTCTCATCAAGTACGCCTCGGACGGGACGTCCCTGTACGACCGCTGGTCGCCCGGCGGCAGGGATTTTCTGGGAATGAAAGAGACGTTTCTCCTTGGCATGGCGGCGTTTCGCGCGGCGGGATTCGACCCCGTTTTAAAGGGCGCTTTGTGGATGCAGGGAGAAAACGACGCTTCCTCTCCGGCACAGGCGGCTGCTTACGGGGAAAACCTGAAAAGTTTTATCGGCGCGGTGCGGGCGTTCGCCGGGGATATCCCGTTCGCGGTGGGGGAAACCAATCCGCACAACGCCGCGCTTCCCTATGTCGGGGCGGTGAACGCCGCGAAACGGCGGGCGGCAAAGGAGTGCGGCCGCGTGATCTACGTGCCGACGGGGGATCTGAACGATCTCGCGGACATGTATCATTACGGCGCGGAGGACATGCTCGCACTGGGCGAGCGCCTGATGCGCGCATTGCAGGAGGAGTGAAATGAAAACAACGATTGCGGTCGTCGGCTTCGGCGACCGGAGCGAACAGTACACCAAGTATGTGCTGAAACATCCCGAAGAGGGAGAAGTAACGGCGGTCGTAGATCCGAACCCTGCCAGGCGGGGCTATGCGAAGCGCCTGTTCGGCCTTCCTGAAGCGCGGTGTTTTTCGGATTTCGATTCGTTTATCGCCGCGGGCAGACTCGCCGACTGCGCGATCAACGGCACCATGGACAGGCTGCACGTCTCGACTTCCCTGCCGCTCCTGCGGCTGAGGTACGACCTGCTGCTGGAAAAACCGGTCACGAGCGATAAAGAGGAGCTCCTGGCGCTGGAAAGGACGGCAAAGGAGTGCGGATGCAGGGTGATCGTCTGTCACGTCCTGCGCTATACGCCCTATTACCGGAGGATCAAAGAGATTCTTTTAAGCGGCGAACTCGGGGAAATCAGGCACATCGAGACGGCGGAGAACGTGGGCGTGGCGCACGCTTCCGTCTCCTATATCAGGGGAAAGTGGAACAACAGCAAAGCGTGCGGCTCCTCTTATCTTTTGGCAAAGTGCTGTCACGATTTCGATATGATCTGCTGGCTGAACGACAAATCCGTACCCGAAAAAGTCGTATCGTTCGGGGGAAGAAATTATTTTATCCCCAAAAACGCGCCCGCGGGGAGCGGCGCGCGCTGTCTCTGCGACTGCCCTCCGGCGGTAGAGGCGCGCTGCCCCTATTCCGCGCGGAAAATTTACCTGGACAACAACCCCATGCCCGTCATCGTCTGGGCGGGGCTGGGAAAACTCCCGGGAGAAGAGACGTACGAAGAGCGCCTCGCCTCGCTCAGAGGAGACAATCCGCACGGCCGCTGTATCTTCAAGACGGATGCGGATCTCGTGGACGAACAGATGACCATGCTCGCCTTTGCGGACGGCAGCACCGCCTATCACAACCTGTACAGCGGCGCGGCGCAGGCCGGGCGGCGCATCAAGATCTACGGCACGAAGGGCGAGATCGAAGGCTTTACGGAGGACGGTTACTTTACCGTGCGTTTGTATAATCCGGCGAACATTCTCTTTGACGAGCGGAGAGAAACCATCGCGGACGACGTCGCGGGGGACAACCATTACGGCGGAGACAGCCGCATCATGAAAGATTTTCTCGCGGTGGAGCGGGGCGAAGCGCCGTCCGTCTCCACGAGTTCTTTGTCCGCGTCCGTCATGAGTCATCTCGTCGTTTACGCCGCGGATGAATCCATGCAGCATAACCGGATCGTCCCCGTCGGAACATAAAAAACGCCGGCGGAAATCCGTCGGCGGCGCGCGCTCAGCGATGATTTTTCTGGTATGTACCGGGAATTTCCCCCGTAAAGCGCTTGAATACGTTGTAAAAGAACTTCATGTCCGTAAATCCGGCTTTCTCCGCCACGCTCTGAATGGTCTCGTCTGTGGAAGACAGCATCTCGCACGCCTTTTCGACGCGGACTTTCTGGCAGTAAGTGGAGAAGCACATGCCCGTGACTTCCTTGAAGAGCTGGCTGAAATAACTCTTGCTCAGAAACGAGCGGTAGGCGATATCTTCCAGGGAAAGTTTGTTCATGTAGTTGTTTTCGATGTACTGAATGGCGAGGTTGATGTAGTATTCCTGCTTGGACTTCAAGGTGATGTTGCCGCTGTTGTCCATCTTGCGGAAGATCTTGATGATCAGCTCTGCGAGATATGCGCGCAGAAGGTCGTAATATCCCTTTTCCTGCCGTTCGTATTCTTCGTACATATTGGTGATCAGTTTTTCAAATTCGTAAAAACTGCCGCCCGAGAGGTGCAGGTTCGGGGGATTGGGGTCGATCTGGTTAAAGAGCGACTCGAACATAAAGCTGGATTTCAGCTTTAAAAAGTCGTGTTCTTTGCTGAGCGCCTTGTCGATGAAATCCGGCTTGAACGCGCAGTCGTACGCGAGGTAGGGCTCCTGGCTCTTTTTGTTGATGACGTTCTGATGGGGCACGCCGTAGTTGACGATGAAGAGATCCCCCTTTTTGATGGGGAAATGCTTGTTGTATTCGACGTGCGTGCACTCGCCCGAAATCACGTAAGTGATCTCGATAAAATCGTGTGAGTGATTTTTTTCGATGAACGAGGGCAGGGAGGAAGATTTGTGAATGAAGATGGATTCGTTGTTCCTGAACAGCTTTTCGCCCAGCAGACGATGGGACTCCGCCATGCTTTCAACCCTCCTTATCCAAATTATGGTACTAATTTTATTATACCATAAAAAATGAAGTTGTCAATCAAAATTTTGTCCCCGGCAGAATTTCGTAAAATCATATTATCGACCAAATAAATAGAAAAACCCACCATATCTTTCAGAGAATCTCTATGCTAAAATAGAGAAAAGGAGTGCAATATGCCTGTTACAACCGTATTGGGAAAAATTGACGGCAGGGATTTAGGCGTCACCCTGCCGCACGAGCATCTCCTGATCGATCTCCGCGGCCTGGTTCGGAAGCCTGATCCGGCAGAGAACCCCGCGTTCTACGAGAAACTGAATCTCGAAAACCTCTATCGGATCAAGGCGGATCCGTACGCGCTGGAAGACAACGCGATCATAAACGAGCCGTCTGTCGCCGTGCAGGAACTCATCGCTTACCGGGAAGCCGGCGGCAGGAGCGTCGTCGACGTGACGCCGCGCTCCATCGGCAGGGATCCCCTCCGCCTGCGGGAAATATCGCTGAGAAGCGGCGTGCACGTCGTCATGGGATGCGGACAGTACATCGCCGCGGCGCACGAGGAAAAGGTTTCAGGCTCTTCCGTGGAAGATCTCGCCGCCGAGATCATAGAGGAAATCCGCACCGGCGCGGACGGAACCGACGTCAGGGCGGGCGTGATCGGGGAGATCGGCACGAGCGAAGTGATTGCCGAAGAGGAACTCAAATGCCTGCGGGCGGCGGGAATCGCCGCGGCAGAGACGGGAAAGTCCGTGCACGTCCATACCGCGCTGTTCGAGCAAAACGGACACCGCGTCTGCGACGAACTCATGGCGCTGGGCGTCGCGGCGGAGCAGATCGCCGTCGATCACGTGGATGCAAAGACAAATCTGGAATACGTTTTATCCCTGCTCGATCGCGGCGTGTATGTGGAATTTGACAATTTCGGCAAGGAATTTCAGGTTCCGAAGGACAGCAGGGTGTTGAAAGCGAGCTTCGATTACGACCGCGTGCGCGCAGACTGCCTCGCCCGCCTGTGCGAAGCGGGATATACCGAGCGCATCCTGGCGGCAAACGATATCTGCCTGAAACATATGCTGCGCCGCTACGGCGGAGGGGGATACGGTTATCTGCTCACGGGCATCGTTCCCATGATGCGCGACCGGGGACTGACCGAAAAGACGATAGAGACGATTTTAGTGAAAAATCCACAGCGCTTTTTGTGCGGAAAGGAGGCAATAAAATGAAGCTGATCGATATGAGTGCGGCGATCGGATACGGCACGGTCAACAAATCCATCGTCAATCATGAAAATTATCCCGTATATGAAAAGGTGAAACAGGCGAGAAACAGCGCGGAGCTTTTGGCGGAGATGGATTTCTGCGGGATCGACGAGGCGGTCACATGGCATCAGGCGATGTACGACGTCTCCGTCAACTACGGCAACAGGCTCTATCTGTCCGATCCGGGGAACCATACCGGCAGGCTGAAGGGGACGATCGGCCTTCTCCCCGCGATCAGCGACGCGGACTTTGAGATTTCAAAGCTGGATCGGACCGTGGACGAATACGGCCTGGTGGGCGTCCGCGCATTTCCCAGACAGAACCGCTTTTTTCTGGACGAGATCACGATGGGAGATACGCTTAATTACCTTGCGGAAAAGAACCTGCCCCTCTATCTTTCCCCGCGCGACGGCTGGGAGGATATCTTCTCCGTCATGAAACATTTTCCCCGCCTCACGGTCATTCTGACAGACTACGGCCTGTGGGGGAGCGACCGATACGTGTTTCCTCTGATCAGGGCTTACGAAAATTTTTATATCGAGAGCAGCGATTATCAGGTATTTTTGGGCGTGGAAAACTTCGTGAACAAAATGGGGAGCGATCAGATGCTCTTCGGCACCAACTATCCGAACTGCAATATGGGCGGCAGCACTGCGACGCTTCTCGCCGCGAAAATTTCGGAAACGGACAGGGAGAAAATCGCGCATGCAAACGCCGAACGCCTGTTCGGCAGAATTCAAAGGGGGATGAGCGTATGAAACCGACCAATCGTTCCGCCTACCTGGAGGCTTTTTTGGAGACGGGGAGCATTCCTGTCGGCATCATCGACACCCACACGCACATGAACGACGTCTACGGCACCTGCATGTGCGTGTACGAATACGAGGAAACCATCCGCCGCGCAAAGGAGCAGGGGATCGCCGGCATCTGGTGCAGCCCCCACAGCGATCTGTTCGACGGGCTCGCGCGCAACGGCGAAATCACCGAGATGATGGATCGTTATCCCGGATACGTGCGCGGCTATTTCGGATTCAACCCCAACTATGCGGAGGAATACGACGTGGAAGACGTCCTGAAACACGAGGGGTATATCGGGTTCAAGACGCTTCCGGACTATTACAGGACGCCCCTCGGCGATCGGCGCTATCAGAAGCTGTTTGAAATCGCGAACGCGTATTCTCTGGCGCTTCTGGTTCATACCTGGGGATTCAGCCGGTACAACGACGTGGAAGATATGAAGAAGATCGCCGACCGCTACCCGGATATCCGGCTGATCATGGGGCATTCCGCTCCCAACCGGCTGGATGACGCCATCGCCCTCGCAAAGGAAAAGGAGAACGTCTACCTCGATCTGTGCGACATTCACCGCCACAGCGGCATCGTCGCCAAGATGGTGAACGCAGTCGGGAGCGAAAAGGTGCTGTTCGGCACCGATCTTCCCTGGTACGATCCCAATTACTGCCTGGGCAGCGTGCTTTATGCGGACATCGCGGATGCGGACAGGGACAACATCTTTTATAAAAATGCAGAGAGAATCATAAGGAGTATCAAAAAATAGTATGGAGCGGATCAAATCGTTTGAAGAGGGCGGCGCTGTCGTCGGAGATATCCTCACGCGCGGCAAGACGAAGCGGAACATAAAGATCGGCGTTCTGACGTGCGGTTATTTTGAATATTGGCGGATGTTCCCCGGGATGCTCGAAAACGTCACGTCGGATTTCAAAGCGTTCGGTGAAAATTTTTCCCGGCGGTATCCGAACGCCGTGTTTTCCGGCATGGTGGATACGCTGGACAGCGCGGACGAGGCGGGCCGCAGACTGAAGGAAGCGGGCGTCGATGCCGTACTCCTGGTTTACGGCACCTACGTGGCGGATTTCATCACGTTGACTGCGCTCGATTACGTCAAGGAGCTTCCGCTCGTCATTTTCTCCATGCAGAATCACGAATCCATCGACGTCGGAGGAAATTATGAGGACAGCCTGCGGAACAGCTCTGTCATCGGCATTTCCCAGCTCACCGGCACGCTCAGAAAGCTGGAGCGCGATTACAAGATCATCGTCGGCTCCATTCACGACGAGCGCGCTTACCGGAAAATGGACGTGCTGTTCAGAGCGCTTCAGGTCGTAGAAGACCTGCGGGAAGCAAATATCGGCGTGATCGGCCACGTATTCCGCGGCATGTATGACCTTGAACTCTCAAAGACCTTTTTAAAGCGCACGTTCGGCGTAAACGTCATTCTCGTGCAGACCTGCCATCTGACTGAACTGTGGGAGCAGGTAACCGAAGCGGAGGTGGAGGAACAGACCGAAAAGCTGACTTCCCGCTTCGAGAGAAAGAACGTCACGGTCGAAGATATCCGCAGGGCGGTACGGCTCGCCGTGGCGATGAAGAAGCTGGCGAAGAAACTGAAGCTGAACGCGCTCTGCTTCCTCGATCAGCACTATCTGCAAAAGCAGTTCAACACGTCCGCGCGCATCGGCTCTTCGCTCCTGATGGAAGAAGAGGGCTTTTCCGCGAACTGCGAGGGCGATCTGCTGGGGCTCATCACCATGATGATGATGAAATCCCTCACCGGAAAATCCGCGTTTATGGGAGAATGGGGGGAATACGATGCGGCGGCCAACAGCTGCATGCTGATGGGGCACGGCGTCGGCACGCCCGATCTGGCGCCGTCCGACAGCGACGTCAGACTTGCCAGGACGCCGGAGGAATGGGGCATGGACGGCGGCGGGCTCAATTACGAGTTTCTGGTAAAGAGCGGCCCCGCCACCATCGCGCACATGATCGAGGTGAAAGACGGCTACAAAATGGTGCTCTCCGACGTCGAAAGCATAGAATTTCCCAAGATCGACTACGATGAAATCTATGCGATGTTCCGCGTCAAACAGAACGTCAAGGAATATCTGGAAAAGATCTTCGACTACGGCGTGGCGCATCACTGTATCCTGGGGCTGGGAAATATGAGCGAAGAGCTCAACGCCGTCTGCGACTATCTGAAATTAGACCGACTGTATATCAAAGGAGTATAAAAATGATGAATGAACCCGTTATTCAACCGTCTGAATTCCAAACGCGCCTCGCCGCCCTGCGCGCGGCGATGGCGCGGGAGAACGCAGATCTGTTTATGGCGTTTTCCAACCTGCTGGATCCGTCCGCCGTGCGCTATTTCACGGATTTTTCCGCAGTGAACGAGAGCGGCGCCTTTCTTGTGACCGGCACGCGCGCCACGCTCTGCAGCGGTCAGGCGTCCTACGACTATGCGCTCGTGAAAAACAAACTGGCGTGCGCCGAAATCAAAGTCTTTCCGGAGATCGGAGAGGTTTCCGGCTTTGAATACGATTACGGCGGACAGATGGATTTTGCCGATTATTTCCATGAGATCGCCGCGACGGAGCGGATCGGCAGAATCGCGCTCGCGGGCAAGCTGACCTTTCCCGCCGTCATATACAACAAGCTGAAAGCGGCGTTCCCGGATGCGGAGATCGTGGATTTCGACGGCGCGCTGTACGAGATGCGCGTCATCAAGTCGGAGAGCGAGATCTCCTGTATGAAAAAAGCGTGCGAAATCGCGACCAAAACCTTTGAAGATTCCGTTCCCGCCATCGAAACGGGAATGACGGAGCGGCAGATCCAGGGAATTTTCGAGATGAACATGGCGAAACACGGCGCGGAGTCCGCTGTGATGGCTTTTGCGCCGATGGTGGCGACGGGGAGCGTCAATTCCCACGTCAGCATGTGCAGAAACAGCCTGCGGCGGGTGGAGGAGGGGGAGATCCTCAACATTGCGGCGGGCGTGTGTTACGAGGGGTATAACGGCATCATCTGTTCCCCGCACGTGTTGGGCCCCGTTCCCGCAAAGATCAAAGACGCCGTGAAATGCGCGTACGACGCGCTGAATCTCGCGTCCTCCAAAATGAAGCCGGGCGCCGGCGCGCGGGAGATTCTCAATACCTACACCGACTATCTCACCAAAAAGGGCTATATCGCGTACTGCCCGTACGGTTCCCTGCATTCCACCGGCATGCTGGAGTGCGAGGCGCCCGTCTTTTCGGTGGAGAACAACCGCATGATCCGGGAAAACATGACGATCTGCATCGACGCGTATTTCAAGGGAATGGAGTGGGGATCCTTCCGCATCGAAGACGTCTACCGCATCACAAAAAACGGAGCGGAGCGCATCACGGCCTACAACGACAGCGCGCTTCCCGTTCAATTTTTCAGGTAAGGAGAGAATATGAAAAACGGAAAAAAGAATTGGTACATCGTGGACGGATGGATTCCCGCGCAGAAAGAAAAGAGGGAAAGCGGCTATGAAGGGCACGAGGCGCTCATTATTTTAAACTGCAACGACACGGAAGTCAGGTGCTGGTTCGATTTTTACTTCGAGGACAGAGCTCCCATAGAAAACGTGGAGACCGTGATCCCGGCAAAGCGCGTCAAGTGTTTCCGCATGGATAAAAAGGAGGAGATCGGCGGCGTGGAGCTGGGAAGGCTCTGCCAGTATTCGCTGCGCGTGAGGAGCGAAAAGGAAGTCGTCGTGCAGTTCGGACGCATGGACGTGACGCAGCCCAACTGTTCGTACATCGGGCTGATGGGCTACAGCGAGTAAGACAGGGCGATGAAAAATCCATCCATTGAGCGTTCGGTCATCTACACCGTTTATCCCACCTCCTTCTACGATTCCAATGGAGACGGGATCGGCGACCTGAACGGCATCGCGGAAAAGCTGGAATACATCAGACAGTTTGCAGATCTCGTGTGGATCAATCCCATCTATCGTTCGCCCTTCCGGGACGGCGGGTACGACGTATCCGACTATTACGCCGTCGACGAAAGGTTCGGCACGATGGACGATCTCAGGTGCCTTCTTGCGCGTGCAGAAGCACTCGGCATGAAGATCCTCCTGGATCTCGTGGCAGGGCACACGTCGTGCGAGCACAAATGGTTTCAGGAAAGCAAGAAGAAGGAGAAGAACGCTTACAGCGACTATTATATCTGGACGGACGACGTCTTTGCCGTCTCTCCCTATCCGCTGATACGCGGAGACGGCGAGCGCAACGGGGGCTACATGACCAACTTTTTTTACACGCAGCCCGCGCTCAACTTCGGCTTTTCCAGAAAAAAATATCCCTGGCAGATGCAATGGGACGACGAGCGGCTGGAGCCGCTTCACGAGGAAGTGCTCAACATCATGCGCTTTTACCTGGGCATGGGCGTCGCCGGTTTCCGCGTGGATCTGGCGCCCTCCATCGTCAAGGACGATCCTTCCAACAATTACAGCGCGAAAGTCTGGAAAAAGCTGTTCGGCGCAATCAGAAAGGAATATCCGGATGCTATATTCGTCTCCGAATGGGGTCAGCCCTTTAAGGCTGTCCGGAACGGGGGATTCGACGTGGACTTTTTTACACACGAATTTTCGGACGGTTATAACAAGTTGTTCCGCAAAGAAGCGGGAACGAACGTCAATCTCACGAACGGCCACAGCTATTTCCGCCGCGACGGCAGGGGAGACGCGTCCGAATTTTTCGCGTATCTTGCCAAAAACGTAGCGGCGACGAGAGATAAAGGATATGTGTGCGTTCCGTCCGGGAATCACGATCTGCCGCGCGTTTCCCTCCGGCGGGACGAAGAGGACATGAAGGTGGTCTTTGCTTTCCTCTTCGCGCTCCCGTGTATTCCGCTCATCTATTACGGCGATGAAATCGGCATGACGTATAACCCGAATCTGTCCAAAGACGGCGGCTACAACCGAACCGGCTCCCGCACGCCCATGCAGTGGAGCGCGGGAAAGAACGCGGGGTTTTCCGCAGCCGAGGGAGAACTGTATCTGCCCGTCAACGAGGATTATGCAAAAATCAACGTGGAAGAACAGGCGGAGCGGAAAAACTCTCTCCTTCATACCGTGAAACAGCTTGCAAAGATCAGGAGGGAATGCCCCTGCCTCGGGAGCGACGCGGCTTACGAAGCCGTCTCCTGCGGCTATCCGCTGATTATGCGCCGCAAAAAGGGCGGTCAGACCTTTACTGCGGTGATCAATCCGAGCGACCGCGCTTACGCCGTGCGGGATCTCGCGCCGCGCGGGGCAAAAATTCTATATGCCCAGAACGCCTCCGTCGAGGACGGCGCGGTGCGGATGGGAGGAGTCTCTGCGCTCTGGTATCAGGAAAGCGAATAATCTGAAAAAACGCCCCCCGGGGCGTTTTTTTTCTCTTTTGCCGGGCAGCAGAAAGAGAGACGGACGGGCTCTTCGCCCGTCCGTTTCCTTCGGGGAGATCACCTTCCCGATATCGTGTCGGCCGTCTTGGTGTTTTTCGCGTTTTTGGAAAAACGCGCTTCGACACGCACTTCCACGGTGATCGTCGCGCTGTCCGTGCAGCCGTCGTCCTGACACTGCCAGCAGCCGGTTTCGCGCACGGAAACGAGGGAAAGATCCGCGTCGAGCGCCTTCGCCTTGCTCTCGGCGTCCTCGACCGCCAGTTTCAGCGCCTGATGTTCCGCGGACGCGGGGTTTTCCAGTTCATAGCGGACGCCGTAAATGCGGATGCCGCTGATGCCGGAAAGCGCTTTCCTGATTTCTTCTATTTTATCCGTCTGCGTGGTTTTACAGGAATACGTCTTGCAGATTTCATAGGACTTCGGCGCGGGGTAGAAGTTGTAATACCGTTCCGTCACGCAGCCGTAGGAACGAAACGCGTTCTCGAGCGCCTGTTCGGCCGCGCTGCTCTGCGCTTCCGCGCTCGCCGCGTCCTGTCCGATGGCCTCTACGCCTACTTCGATGTAAGCGCAGTCCGCTTTGACGGACACTTTTCCGCAGCCGATGACGTTCGCGCTGTCCAGCGCGAAGGCCTGCGTCAGGGGGATCATGCATGCGACGAGCACGCTTGCCAGCAGTAACAATCTTTTTTTCATGTAAATACCTCCGTACAGCATCAGTTTGCGGAACGAGGGAAAAATTATGCCGCAATTTCAAAATTTTTCCATTTCACGGCGGTACGGAGGATAAGAAACCGCCGCGCTTGAAGCGCGGCGGTCGGGTTCAATCGTTGGTTTCGTAGCGGATAACCAGCTTTTCGAGAAGCGCGACCAGGGCGTACATCCCTGCGGCGAGCACGCAGAGAATCAGCGTGGCAGCCATCACGAGGTCCAGCTTGAATACCTGCCCGCCGTAGACGATCAGATATCCCAGCCCCGCCCGCGAGACGAGATATTCTCCCATGATCGAGCCGATCCAGGCCATTCCCACGTTGATCTTCAGCATGGATATAAAGGTCGGCACGCTTCCCGGAATCACCAGTTTTCTCAGAATCTGCATTTTTGTGGCGCCCATTGAGCGGAGCAGCAATATCTTATTGCCGTCCGTCGCCAGAAATCCGTTCATCATGGTGATGATGGTCACGATCACCGTGATCAGTACCGCCATAAAGATGATGGACTTGCTGCCGCTTCCGAACCACACGATGATGATCGGGCCGAGCGCTATTTTCGGCAGGCTGTTCAAAACGACGATATAGGGTTCCAGGATCCGCCTCAGAGTATCGGACATCCACAGGAGAAGCGCGATCAGCGTCCCCGCCGCGGTAGCGATCGCAAACCCCATCAGCGTCTCGTACAGCGTGATGCCGATATGCATCAGCAAATCGTTTTCCGTCCAAAGCTCCCTGATGGTGCGCGCGATGCGCGAGGGGCTGGAAGAAATGAACGAGTCGATCACGCCGGTCGCCGCGAAGAGTTCCCAGAGCGCGAAGAACAGGAGGAGAATGGCGATCCGCATCGCCCAGACGAAGGCTGTCCTGCGCCTCTGTCCGAGCAGGTATTTTCTGTGCTCTTCCGAACAGATACGGTCTTTTTTCATGTGTGCAGCTCCTTCCAGAGAACCTCGAACCACTTGCCGAAGCCAGGCGCTTCCCGGCGGGAAAGGGGCGTCCCTTCGAGTCTGATCTCGTGTATGTTTCTGACGCGCGCGGGACGCGGCGTTAAAACGACGATGCGGTCGGCGAGCGAAATCGCCTCCGAAATATCGTGGGTGACGAGGATGCTCGTCTTCTTCTGTTCCCGAATAATGCGGTATACGTCTTCGCAGACGTTGAGCCGCGTCTGATAGTCGAGCGCCGAAAAAGGCTCGTCTAAAAGGAGCAGGTCGGGATCCGCGGCGAGCGTCCTGATGAGCGCGGCGCGCTGCCGCATGCCGCCGGAGAGCTGGGCGGGATAGCTCTTCCTGAACTCTCCCAGCCCGTACTTATCCAGCAGTTCGACGGCGTGCTGCCGCGCTTCCGGCGTGTTCTTTTTCTGAATTTCCAGCGGCAGAAAGACGTTCTGCTCTATGGTCCGCCACGGAAAAAGCTGGTCTTTCTGCAGCATGTAGCCGAGCGAATCTCCGCACTTTTTGATTTCCTCGCCGTTCAAGCGGATTTCGCCGCCGCTCGGCTTCAGAAGGCCCGCGATCAGCGAGAGCACGGTGGTTTTGCCGCATCCGGACGGCCCTATGATCGCGACGAATTCCCCGTCGTTGCAGTCGAACGTCAGTCCGTCGATGGCCGTTATCTCGTCCGTCTTGGTGTGATAAATCAGCCGTATATCCTTGATCTCGAGTTTTTTCATGCTTTTTTCTCCCGTAAAACCGGCGGGTTACGTCAGCGTTTCGCCTCCGCCGCATATTGATTGTTCACCAGCTTGTCGAAGGGAACGCGCTGATCCAGCTCTCCCGCGCGCTCCATGATATCCTGCAGCCGGGTAAAAGAGCTTTCCGTCATCTTCAAATCGTCCGTCCAGGCGTCGATCGCCTTATAGCTGTCGACGGAATCGGCGATGGATTCGATGGTGGTGGAGGGGAACTGCGCGACGATCGCCGTCGCCACCTCGGTGGTCGTGTGCGTGCCGATATAGTCGATCGCCTTTAAGATCGCGCTTAAAAACCCGTCGATGACGTCCTTGTTTTCGTTGATATAGCTCTGCTTTGCGATGAACGAGGTGTAAGGAACTTCTCCCGCGCCTTCGCCGACGCTCGCCACGATGTGCCATTTGCCCTGTTTTTCATATTCGGAGGCAGTCGGCTCAAACACCGTGCAGTAGTCGCCCGTGCCGTTTAAGAAAGCCGCGGTCATCAGGTTGAACTGAACGTCGAAATTTAAAGTGACGTTTTCGCCGTCCGTTAAACCGTGTTCGTTGACGAGATATTCAAAGGTCATCGCGGGTACGCCGCCCGGCCGGCCGGCGAGGATCTCTTTTCCCTCCAGATCTTCCCACTGAAAGTCAGGCTCCGCGTTTCTCGAAACGAGGAAGGAGCCGTCCTTCTGCGTCAGCTGTCCGAATACGATGGGATACCCCGTCTGCCCCTGATTGTAAACGTATATCGCGCTCTCCGGGCCCATCAGGCCGATATCCGCCGTGCCGGAAAGGACTGCGGTCATGGATTTATCCGCGCCGCCGCCGTTTGTGAGCTCGACGGTGATTCCGTTTTCTTCAAAATATCCCTGTTCGATCGCAAGATATAAAGGGGCGTAAAATACCGAATGCGTCACTTCGTTGAGGCGCACGGTGGTACCCGTGCCCCCTTCCTTACAGGCGGAAAGGGGAAGAAGAAAAAGAAAGGCGGTCAGTAACGTTGCAATGATTTTTTTCATGTTGGATTCTCCGTTGAATAATGGTTTCGATATAATCATCTTATGTGGGAAAAACGGCGTTTGCCCCTCGGGGAAGTCTTATTTTATTTGACATTCGGGCGAGAATCTATTATACTGATAATTACGATTATTATGGAGTATCTTCCGCCTGTGCCGGGGGAGAGCGAGAAAAAGGAGTAAGCGCAATGCAGATGTCTAAGACGTATACGCCGTCCGAATTTGAAAAGCGTATCTATCGGGAATGGGAGGAACAGGGATATTTCACCGCGAAAATCGACGCGGACAAACTTCCCTTTACGATCGTAATTCCGCCCCCCAACATCACGGGACAGCTCCACATGGGGCACGCCTTGAACGATACGATTCAGGACATCATCATACGCTTCAAGCGCATGCAGGGCTACAGTGCGCTGTGGCTTCCGGGGACCGATCACGCCTCCATCGCGACGGAAGTGAAAATCGTCGAGCAGATGGCGCAGGAGGGGCTCACCAAGGAAGACGTGGGCAGAGAGGGCTTTTTAAAGCGCGCCTGGGAGTGGAAGGAACAGTACGGCGGCCGCATCGTCGAACAGCTGAAGAGCATGGGCTTTTCCTGCGACTGGTCGCGCCTTGCTTTTACGATGGACGAAAACTGCTCGCGCGCGGTGCGCGAGGTATTCGTGAACCTCTACAACAAGGGGCTGATTTACAGGGGAGATCGCATCATCAACTGGTGCCCGTCCTGCAAGACCGCTCTGTCGGACGCCGAGGTGGAATACGAGGAAGAGGACTCCTTCCTCTGGCACATCAAGTATCGGGTGAAGGACAGCGACGAATTTATCGTCTGCGCCACGACCCGCCCGGAAACCATGCTGGGAGACACCGCAGTCGCGGTCAATCCGAACGATGTCCGCTATACTTCTATGGTGGGGAAGACGGTGATTCTGCCCCTGCTCGGGAAGGAGATCCCCGTCGTTGCGGACGAATACGTCGAGATGGAATTCGGCACGGGCGTCGTGAAAATCACGCCTGCGCACGATCCCAACGACTTTGAGGTGGGGCTCCGTCACAATCTCCCGGTCGTCAAGGTGATCGGGGACGACGGCATCATGAACGAGAACGCCGCCTCCTATCGGGGGATGGACAGCCTCGCGGCGCGCAGAAAGATCGTCGAAGACTTAACAAAAGCGGGACTGCTCCTCAAAACGGAACCTTTAAAACACAACGTCGGGCATTGCTATCGCTGCCATCACACGGTGGAAGCGACCGTCTCCAAGCAGTGGTTCGTCAAGATGGAACCGCTGGCAAAGCCCGCGATCGAAGCGGTGCGCAAAAAGTCCATCACCTTTACGCCCGCGCGTTTTTCCAAAATCTACTTCAACTGGATGGAGAATATCCGGGATTGGTGCATTTCCCGTCAGCTTTGGTGGGGGCACCGCATTCCCGCATTCTACTGCGAAGACTGCGGGGCGGTCATGGTGGAAAAGGAGGACGTCACCGTCTGCAAGCACTGCGGCGGCACGCATATTCACCAGGACGAAGACGTGCTGGATACCTGGTTTTCGTCCGCGCTCTGGCCGTTCTCTACGCTGGGATTCCCCGAAAAGACGCCCGACCTCGACTATTTTTATCCGACGGACGTCCTCGTCACCGCTTACGACATCATTTTTTTCTGGGTCGCCCGCATGATTTTTTCCGGGCTGGAGCACATGAAGCGCATTCCCTTCAAAGACGTGCTGATTCACGGCATCGTCCGCGACGCGGAGGGGCGCAAGATGAGCAAGTCGCTGGGCAACGGCATCGATCCGCTCGTCATCATCGAGGAATTCGGCGCGGATCCGCTGCGCTTTTCGCTGGTCAACGGCATCTCCGCGGGGAGCGATACGCGCTTTTCGCATGAAAAGCTGGAAGGCGCGCGCAACTATATGAACAAGATATGGAACGCCTCCAAATTCGTCCTGATGAATGCGGAGAACGTTTCGGTGAAGCCGCTTGCCGACTGCAAGCTGACGGCGGCGGATAAATGGATCATTTCCAAGCTGAACCACGTCGTGCGCGAAGTGACCGTCAATATGGAGAAATACGAGCTGGGGCTCGCATCGGCGGCGCTCTACGACTTTGTCTGGAGCGATTTCTGCGACTGGTATATCGAGCTTACCAAGCCCGTTTTATACGGGGAGGACGACAGAAAGCGCGCGGATACGGTCAGCGTGCTCGTCTATGTGCTGGAAAACACTTTAAAACTGCTGCATCCGTTCGTGCCGTTCATCACGGAGGAGATCTACCGCAATCTCCCCGGGGCAAAGGGCAGCATCATGGTGTCCGACTTCCCGCGCTATAACGCGAAGCTGAACTATGCCAAAGCGAAAAAGGACATGGAACCCGTCATGGCGGTGATTCGGGCAGTGCGGAACATCAAGGTCCAGGTAGGGGCGGCGCCCTCCAAGAAGGTGCATCTCTACGTCAAATCGGAACTGAAAAACGCGATTGCGGGAGGAACCGCCTATATCTGCAAACTGGCCGGGGTGGAGGCGATCTCCTTTATCGGCGGCAAGGCGGAACTCACGGAAAAGACGGTTTCATTTGTCGGGGAGGGATTTGAACTGTATATCCCCCTGGGCGAATTGGTGGACACCGAGAAGGAGATCGCGCGCCTTTCCAACGAGCTTTTAAAGACGGAGGAGGAGATCAAGCGCGCGAGCGCGAAGCTCATGAACAGCGGTTTTTTGGAAAAGGCCCCCAAGCACCTTGTGGATGCCGAGCGAGAAAAGCTGAACCGTCACCTCGATATCCGCAAAAAGCTGATGGCTGAGATCGAAGAACTGAAGTAAACTGATTAAAAAAAAGAAAGCAGCGGGTGCCGTTCGGCGCCCGCTGCCGAATATCCGATTTTTCAACGATTTAAAAAAATAGCGTTATTTTTTCGCCTGATTAGGGAAAAAACGCTTGCATTTACCCTTAAATTATGGTATACTCATTGAGCAATTAAAGAGGCCTCTTGGTCAAGCGGTTAAGACGCCGCCCTCTCACGGCGGAAACAGGGGTTCGATTCCCCTAGGGGCTACCAAAACTACCCGGGCAAAGCAGGATTGCCCGGGTATTAATTCATAAAAGAGAGGGGAATCGAACGGGCGGAAAAGAAAACATGCGATGAAACGCATGTTTTCCCGCCCCGGCGAGAAAGCGAAGCGCAGAGCGCGGAGCGGAGCGATTCCCCCAGGGGCTACCAAAACATACCCGGGCAAAGCAGATTGCCCGGGTATTATATTATAAAGGGAAGGGGAATCGAACGGGCGGAAGAGAGAAGCGATTTTTATATGAGCCTCGCAACGCGCAGGCAGAACGCAATTTTGAAATTTTGAGACCGCCGCGGGTGATGGAAAACTGCCTGAAAGGCCCGGGCTTTTCGGCCGGCAGGAGAAACAAAAATCAAAGCCGTGATTGATCTGAGCAGCGTAAAAACGCCCGCGCAAATCAGCGCGGGCGTTGACAAAGAAAAATTTGTTTCGGGCGAAAAAAAGACCTGCGTGTGCCGACGAAAGAGGAAATAAGACCCCGTTTTGAAAAACAAGGCTGATCCCGCGCTTGCCGCCTCTGACCTCCTTTCTTAGCGGGAACCGCTCGGTGACGGCCCCAAGGCTCTGCATATCGGCATAGACGGCGGGTTCATTTACATAATCTGTGGAGCAATTTTGACTCTTCCTATCAAACACCGAAGGCCACTTTCATTATAGCAGTTCGTTTGGCGTTTGGCAAGAAAAAAAGTTGACAAATTCGGAAAATTCGGCTATGATGATTGCAGGATGAAAAAAGGAGGGGGAAAGATGAATGTAACCGTGCTCGGGAAATACGGGCCGTATCCGAAGGCGGGCGGCGCGGCGAGCGGCTATTTGCTTTCGGCCGGCGGGAATCGCATTCTGCTGGACTGCGGAAGCGGCGTATTTTCCCGCCTGATTTCCCTTTGTCCGCCGGAAGAGCTGTCCGCCGTGCTTCTGACGCACCTGCACGCCGATCATTCTTCCGATCTGGGCGTGATGAACTATTATCTCCAGCGCCTGGGGCGGGAGCTGGACGTTTTCCTGCCGGTCGACGCCGTTCGTTTTTCGGCAATCGAAGGGATGAAGGGATTTCGCTTTCATCCTGTGCGGGAAGGAGACCGGATCGCCGTCGGAGGGGCGGAAATCGCGTTTTACGGCATGCGGCATCCCGTGCCCGCGCTCGGCATACGCGTTTCGGCGGAGGGCCGCGTGTTTGCATACACCGGCGATACCAATGATTTTGAAGGGCTTTCCCTCTTTTGGAAGGGCGCGGATACCGTTCTGGCGGACGCGGCTTTTCTGGAAAAGGATTGGTCGGCGGAAAAGCCGCATCTTTCCGTACTGCGCTGTGCGCGCTATGCCGCCGCGGCTGGGGCGCGCTGTCTCCTGACGCATATCAACCCCGCTTATTCCGAAGAAGAAATCCGAAAAGAGGCGTCTTTATATCCGCAAGCCGAAATCGCGGAGGAAGGTAGGACCTATGAAGTCTGAATCCCGTTTTGTCAATATCCGTCCGCTGGTCGTCATATCCCTGAGTTTTGTCTCGGGGATTTTTTTGATTTCATACGCCGTAATGGGTACAAGCCTCCCGTTCTTTTTGGGGCTGGCGGCGCTTATCTTATCAGCGGCGGTGCTGATTTTTCGGAGGAGCACGGGGAGAAGGGCGGCGTTCCTGCTGTCCGCGGTCTGCCTTTTCTGTTATCTTGCAGGAGGGGCAAATCTCTTTTTGCGCGCGAAGCGCTACGAACGCGCCGCGCTTCCGAGCGCCTACTATACGGTGACGGGGCGCGTCGGAGAAGTCGTTTCCTATGCGGGCGGCAGCGTCCGCCTTACCTTGGATAGTCTCTCTTTTACGGGGTATCTCACGCGGGAATCCTCCTATAAAATGCACCTCTATACGCAGGGAAGTTACGAGACGGGGGATATTCTGCGGTTTACCGCCGCAGTGGAGTCCTATTCGCTTCGCTATGAAGGGCGGGTGCGCATGGATTATATGATGGACGGCGTCCGATTCCGCTGCGAGGCGGAAGAAAACGGGATCTCTGCGCTCGGCAGCCGAAAGACCGCTTTTGAAAAGGCGCGCGCGTTTCTGGAGGACACGCTGCGCAGCGGCATGGAAGAAGACGAAGCCGCGATTTCGCTCGCCCTTCTGACGGGGTACGACGCGTTTATGGACGAAGAGGTGCTGACGCAGTTCCGCCGCGCGGGCGTAGCGCACATCTTCGCCGTGTCCGGGCTGCACATCGGCTTTCTGGCGGGCGCGCTCTATTTTTTATTCAAAAAGATCCCCGTCGACGGATACGTCAAGCTGGCGGTCGTGCTTCCCGTCCTCGCGCTCTATTCCGGCGTCTGCGGCTTTACGCCTTCCTCCCTGCGGGCGGTGGCGATGGCGGGGGTATTGCTCTTCTTAAACCGGTCGGGCGAACGCTACGACGGGCTGTCGTCCCTCCTGTTCTCCGCTTTGATCGTGCTCGGCATTTCGCCCTTTCAGCTGTTCGACGTGGGGTTTCAGCTCTCTTATACCGTCGTTTTAGGTATTATACTGCTGTCCGGGCGCATCGCGCGCCTGCTCTCCTTTTGCGGGAAAAGGATTTCCGGCTCGCTGGGCGTTATCCTTTCCGCGCAGATCGCGGCGTTTCCCGTCTCCCTGTATTATTTCGGGGAAGTCTCGCTGGCGGCGATCTTCTTTAATCTGCTGCTGATCCCGGTCGTTTCAGTGCTGTTCGTCGCGCTGCTCCTTCTGACCGTGCTCGGCGGACTCTTTCAGATTCCCGCCGCCGCGCTGTTTTTGCCGAAGTGGGGCGTGTTTGCGATCAAGCAATGTATCCTGTTTTTCGATCTGGATTACTTTATCGCGGGAGGTTTCGCGCTGGGCTTCGGCGGGATCGTCTGGTATTTCGCCATGACGTTGACCGCCGGCATGTACCGCTTAAAAAAGCGCTCCGTCGCGGTGCTCTGCTGCGCTCTGGCGGCGGTGTTCGGCGTATCCGTCGCGTTTGCGAACCTGGAACCCGCGCGCGGCAGCGCTGCGGTGATAGGGGATGCCTCCCTTTCCGCCGCGATACTGCCGGGCGACGAAGCGCCCGTTTTGGTCGTTGCCCGCTTCCGCAGGGGATTTTCCCTCTCCCGCCTGCGGCGCGCGTTTCTCCGTCTGGAGGCGGAGAGCTGCCGCCTGGTCGTGTTGGGAGAGGAGGCGGACGTTCATTATCTGGTGAGCAGGCTGAACGCGGTGATTCTCGTCCGTTCGGCGGACTATTACGGCGAAGAGCGCCCGTACGGGGAATACGTCGGCACGGTGAAATTTCACAGCCGCCAAAAAGAACCCTTTACGGTGGACGGGCTGGCGTTATCCTACTGCATGGAGGGAGAGGGGCTGCTGGCGGACGGCGCGCTGATCGTCGGCAGTCCCGGCCGCATCGAGCCGCCCGCGAACCCGCCTGCCGCGGTGATAGCGGATTCCCTTGCGGATCGCTGGCAGGCCGTTTATCCGGAGGCTTCCGTCCTCGCGTTCCGCGCGGATTCCGGCTATCCGAACGGAGAAACGGAGGGAAACCTCTATCTTTTTTGGAGCGGGGCGCGCTGAACGATTGCAAATTCGCAAAAATCATGGTAAAATGTGAGAGAATAAAACTGGGGTGGCATTTTGAAATTCGTCGAAATGAAATCCTCTCTGAAAAACGAGGGGATCCAATGCGTCTATCTCCTCGAGGGGGAGGACGCGTATTTCAGGGAAAGCGGGCTTTCCCTGCTGCGGGAGCTCGTCGCTCAGCCCGAGCTGAATTACGCGGTCTGGGAGGGGGACGCCGCCCTGTCCGATCTCCCCGGCTTTCTCTCCGCGCTCGCGAGCTTTCCCTTTCTGAGTGAAAAACGCGTGGTCGCCGTGCGGGAATTTTATCCGCGGGCGGACGTGTTCAAAGGCGCTTTCGGCGCCTATCTGAAAGATCCGTACCCGGATACCGTCCTGGCGATCTCCAACGCGAAGGAATGCGCGGCGCTCAGGAAACAGCCCAACGTGGTTTTGGTGGACTGTAAAAAAGCGGATCTCGCCGTTCTGACCGAGTGGGTGATGCGCACGGTGCGGCGCAGCGCGCTCGCCATCAGCCAGGCGACCGCCGAACGAATCTGCGAGTATTCCCTGCGCGACATGACGAAGATCGCGAACGAAACGGATAAACTCGTCCAATACGCGCGCGGCAGGGGAGAGGTCACCGAGCAGGACGTGCGCTCCCTCGTGGTCAGGGATACCGAATATCAGATCTATGAGATGACGGAGCGGATCGGCCGAAAGGACGTGGCCGGAGCGCTCGCCGTCCTGAGCGAGATGCAGGCGAAAGGAGAGACGCCGCAGCGCCTGCTCGCCAGCCTGTACAATTATCTGAGGCGGCTCCTGCACGTCTCCATCAGCCGGGAATCGGACGGAGCGCTCGCGGGAAAGCTGGGCGTCAAGGAATACGCCGTTAAAAAATGCAGGGAGCAGGCGGCGCGCTTTAAGCGGAAGACCTTAAAGCGCGCGGTCGACCGGCTCGCGGATTACGATTACGCGGCAAAAACGGGCGGCATCGCGTTTGACGACGCGCTGTTTGCCGGTATCTTTCATATTATGGTAGAAGGTTAGTTATGAACGCAATTTTGGAACGCTTTTCGGAGATTTTTTCCCGCTTTACGGATTGGACCTTTGTCCTCGCCGCGCTGCTTGTGGTGGGTATTTTTACGGTCGTCTATTACTATCTGCTCCGCTTTCTGAAAAACAACAACGCGGGGCTGATCGCAAATATTTTTCTGGCTGTGTTTTTTACCGCGGCGCTCGCCGTGATTTTGGCGGGCGGCTCGATCGACGGGATCGCGTTTATTCTGGTCCCCATTCTCTTTCTGCTGTTCGTCGCCCTGGTTTACGGGCAGGAACTCCGCCGCAGGGTGTTCATGAAGACGAGTATCCGCGCGGAGGAAAAGGACCGCTCGATCAACGAGGAAGAGGCGCTCCGCTGTTCGGACGAGATTATCAAGGCGCTCCAGGCGATGTCCAAAAACGACATCGGCGCGCTCATCGTGCTCTCCAACGAAAACGTGCCCGCACAGATTCTGGAGAGCGGGACGCGGCTCAATTCGGATATTTCCGCAGAGCTCATCGAGGGGATTTTTATTCCCAAGGCGCCCCTTCACGACGGCGCGATGATCGTCAGCGGAACCAAGATCGTGGCGGCGGGCTGCTTCCTCCCCATTTCGGAGGCGGAAAATATCCCCAAAGATCTGGGGACCCGTCACCGCGCCGCCATCGGCATCACGGAGATGATCGACGTCACGGTGCTGATCGTATCGGAGGAGACGGGGATCATTTCCGTCGTCTCGGCGGGGAAGATGAAGCGCTACGCGGATACCGAGATGCTGAAAAACACGCTGAAGCGCTTTTATTGGCAGGATATGGGCAGGATATAAGGAGAAAGACGGATGAAAAAGAACGTGAAAAACCGGTTTTTCAAAATTGTTTTCGATCACTTCTGGCTGAAACTTCTCTCGTTCGCGCTGGCCGTCATTACGGTCATCGTGATTTTGTTGTGATGGGCGCGGTCCGGCCCGCGCGCATGCTGCTGCCGCGCGGCGCAGATTGGGAGAAATGGGCGGTCGTCGCCTGCGATCAATATACCTCTCAGCCCGAATACTGGGAGGAGCTGGACGCGTTTGTCGGTACCGCGCCTTCCACGCTCCGCATGATCCTGCCCGAACTGTATCTTTCGGGCAATCTCGAGGAGAAGGCGGAGGAAATCTGCGCCTTCATGGAGGGCTACCTGGAAGAGGGCGTTTTTAGCGAACTGGACGAATGCTTTATTTTATTGGAGCGCTCCACGCCCTGCCGGCCCCGCAGGCTGGGGCTGGTCGCCGCCGTGGATCTGGAGTGCTACGACTACGCGGCGGGCGCAAAGCCGCTGATCCGCGCGACGGAGGGGACGATCGCTTCCCGCATTCCGCCCCGTTTGATGATCCGGAAGAACGCGCCCGTCGAATTTCCCCACGTCATGCTGCTGGCGGACGATGCGGACGAGCGGATTCTGGAACGCCTTTACGCGGAGCGCGGGGGACTGGAGAAGGTATACGACTTTGAACTCAACATGGGCGGCGGCCATGTGCGCGGCTGGCGCGTGACGGATACGGCGCCCGTCGCGGCGGCGTTTGAAGCCCTTTCGGATCCCGCCCGCATGCGGGAAAAATACGGAGAGGATAGCGGCTTTTTGTTCGCCGTGGGAGACGGCAATCATTCGCTCGCCGCGGCAAAGGCGCACTGGGAATCGGTAAAAAAGACGTTGCCTTTGGGAGAACGCGCGGCGCATCCCGCGCGCTTTGCGCTCGCGGAGATCGTCAGCGTATACGACGACGGCATCTGTTTCGAGCCCATTCACCGCTTTGTGACGGGGGTGGATCGCGCGCGCTTTACGGAAGGGCTGTGCGCCGCCGTCCGGGGTAATTACCGTATCGCGGGCGGTGCGGAGCAAACGGCGGGGGACGTTCCCCTGCCCGAGACCATACGGGCGCTGGACGCGTTCATCGAGGATTATATCCGCAAAAACGGGGGCGCGGTGGATTACGTGCACGGCGAAACGGCCGTCCGCTCGCTCGCCGAACGGGACGGTTCGTCCGTCGGCATCCTGCTCGGGGCGCTCGATAAGGCCGAACTTTTCCGCTTTGTCGCGGCGTACGGCGCGCTGCCGAAAAAGACGTTTTCCATGGGGGAAGCGTTTGAAAAGAGATACTACATTGAAGGAAAGAAAATCAGATGACGACAGAAAAATACGTTTGCAAATTCGGCGGCACTTCCATGGCGGATGCGTCCGCGATGCGGCAGGCCGCCGAGATCGTGAAGGCGGATCCCCGCCGCCGCTATATCGTGGTCTCCGCACCCGGCAAGCGGAGCGCGGAGGATGAGAAGATCACGGATCTCCTCTACGCCTGCCACGCGGAGGCGGCGGAGACGGGGGCGTGCGCCGCGTCTTTTGCGCCCATCCGGGAGCGTTTTGTCTCCCTGGTGCGCGAGCTGGCGCTCGACATTCCCATCGAAGCGTACCTGAACGAGGCGGAAGCGGGCATCGCCGCCAATGCGGATACGCCCGATTACGCGGCATCCCGCGGGGAATATCTCTCCGCGATCGTCTTTGCCGCGCTCTTGGGATACGAATTTGCGGATGCGGCGCAGCTGATCCGCTTTGACAGCGGGAACAAGCTGAACGAGGCGTACACGAACGACAAGATCAAGACAGTTCTCACGGCGGAGCGCGCGGTCATTCCGGGATTCTACGGGAAAAACTCGCTGGGGAAGATCGTCACGTTTTCCCGCGGGGGGAGCGACATCTCGGGCGCGATCGTCGCGCGCGGCGTGGAAGCCTCTCTCTATGAGAACTGGACGGACGTTTCCGGCTTCCTCTTCTGCGATCCGCGGATCGTCGAGAACCCCAGGCGCATCCGCACCGTCACCTATAAAGAACTCCGGGAGCTCTCGTATATGGGCGCTTCCGTCCTGCATGCGGAGTCCATTTTTCCGGTCATGAAGGGACGGATCCCCATCAACGTGAGAAATACGTTCGATCCCGAAGATCCGGGCACGATGATCGTCCCCATCGAGAAATACGAGAGCAAGGAAGTGATCACCGGCGTGGCGGGGCGCAAGAACTTCACGGTCATCTTCATTGAAAAATCCATGATGAACGCGGAGGTCGGCTTTATCCGCAAAGTGCTCTCCGTGCTGGAGCATTACGGGGTCAGGGTAGAACACGTCCCCACGGGGATCGATACGCTCTCCGTGGTCGTCGCTTCGGACGAACTGTCCGGCGGCGTGCTGTCGGACGTTGTTTCCGAGATCCGGGAAAACGTCAATCCCGATTACGTGCACGTCATCGAAAATATCTCCCTGGTCGCCACCGTCGGGCACGGCATGGCGAGGAAGGCGGGCGTGGCGGCGCGGCTGTTCGGCGCGCTCGCGCGGGACAATATCAACATGCTGATGATCGATCAGGGCTCGAGCGAACTCAACATCATCGTCGGCGTGGCGAACAGCGATTATGAAAACTGTATCAGAAGCATTTACCGCGAATTCGTGGGTGAAGCATAAAAAACGGAGGATTTGAACTATGGATTACGCAAAGGAATCATTGAAGAAACACGCCGAATGGCGGGGCAAGGTGGAGATGGTCTCCCGCGTCGAGGTCAAGGACAAAACGGACCTTTCTCTGGCTTATACGCCGGGCGTCGCAGAGCCCTGCCTGGAAATACAGCGGGATTATAACAAGTCGTTCGAGCTGACCCGCCGCTGGAACACCGTCGCGGTGGTGACGGACGGCACCGCGGTTTTGGGGCTGGGCGATATCGGCCCGGAAGCGGGTATGCCCGTCATGGAGGGGAAAGCGGTTCTCTTCAAGACCTTCGGCGACGTGGACGCCATTCCGCTCTGCGTCCGCAGCAAAAACGTGGACGATATCGTCAACACGGTAAAACTGCTCGCCGGCAGCTTCGGCGGCGTGAATCTGGAGGATATCTCCGCGCCCCGCTGCTTTGAGATCGAGCGCCGCCTGAAAGAGGATCCCGAGGTGGATATCCCCATTTTCCACGACGATCAGCACGGCACCGCGGTGGTCACGATCGCCGCCTGCATCAATGCGCTCAAGCTCGTCAAAAAAGACTGGAAAGACGTCGTCGTCGCCTTCAGCGGCGCGGGCGCGGCGGGCGTGGCGATCGCCAAACTCTTCCTTTCGCTGGGCGTGAAAGACGTCATTATGTGCGACAGAAAGGGCATTATCTGCGAAGGCAACGAGGGAATGACGCCCGCCAAGCAGGAGATCGCCGCGTTTTCCAACAAGGGGAAGAAAAAGGGCACGCTCGCGGACGCGGTGAACGGCGCGGATATCTTCGTTGGCGTCAGCTCTCCGGGCGTTCTCACGCAGGAAATGGTTAAGACGATGAACCCGGGCGCGATCGTCATGCCCATGGCGAATCCCGTGCCCGAGATCATGCCCGATCTCGCGAAGGAAGCGGGCGCGGCGGTCGTGGGGACGGGGCGCAGCGACTTCCCTAACCAGATCAACAACGTGCTCGCGTTCCCGGGGATTTTCCGCGGCGCGCTGGACGTGCGCGCGACGGACATCAACGAGGAGATGAAGATCGCCGCCGCATACGCGATTGCCTCCCTTGTCTCGGACGAAGAGCTGACGGCGGATTACATCCTGCCGTACGCTTTCGATAAGCGCGTCGGCCCCACGGTCGCGAAGGCAGTGGCGGAGGCCGCCGTCAAGACGGGCGTCAACCGCATCTGATCAGAGTAAAAAACCGCCGGGCTCCGGCGAAATCATGAAAAAGAGGCGCAGCCACAGGCTGCGCCTCTTTTTTTCAACCTGCCACCACCGAAAAAGAACTCTGTGTCTTTATCGAAACCGGCAAACTAAATCAGGGTATCGCCGCAGAGGAGCGGCCGTTCAGTCCGCGCAGGGAGGAATATCTCCGTCCTGCCCGCGGGGTTCGGCAGGGGTATCTGCGCCGCGCCCTTTCTGAAAACGCGCGGCGAGCTTGTCCGCGAGCGTCTGCACGCCCAGAATCAGGAAGAAAAACACGGCGGCGACGAGCGCCATGATCGGCACGTTTGCCGCGAAGGGCAGTTTGAGCCCCAAGACGTTTTTGCGGAGATAGAAGAAGTTAACGCCGTCGTCCACCCCTCCGAACGCGAGGTTCGCCGCGATCGCTATGACGCCGGCGGCGAGCAGGAACAGGAGGGGATATTTTATGGTTTTCAGCTGCATTTTCGCCGCGCCGGACGCATAGAGAAATACCCCGAAAAACAGGATAACGGTGTGCTGCAGCATGCTCTCCAATACGCGGAAAGACAAAGGCGGGTAGCGGTCGATGATGCCCGTCGGATAAAAGAAGAAGAGAAACCCGCCCATGATGCAGATGGGCGCGACCGCTTCGTACAGCCAGCGTTTTTTCAGTATAACGGCCGCGGGAATGATATAGCAGAGCATGCTGCACAGCTGAAAGGGCAGAATCTCGTTCGGCATCATGAGGTAGGCGACCTTGTCGAGCATGTCTTTTCCGCGCCCGTCGGCATACGCCCATACTCTCCAGAGCTGTAAAAACGCATAGTTGAACACGACGAGGCAGGCGCAGACGATCAGAACGACGCGTTTTGCCTTATCGGAGCGCTTTCTCAAAAGGAGGCTCGCGGCGACTGCAATTACGATCGCCGCGGCAAAATAGGAGATGTGCGCGGCCGAAAACAGAGGGTAATCGGTAAAATTTTTGACGTATTCAAAGAACATTTCTCTCCCTCGCGGAGCGGATGTATTTTGCCCCTGGGGGCGCTCCGTCTTCCGCTCGTCGGCAAAACAGCCGAGAGATATTATATACCCAATCGCCGCGGATGTCAAGGAGCGCGTGCATATATACGCGGGAAAGGAAGATAAAAATAAAAAAAGCGTAAAATTGCAGTTTTCTCCGTCCGGCCGTCGGAGGGCCGGGCAGCGCGGAGAGAACGGGCGCTCCGATTTTTGCCCTTCGACCTGAATTTCACGCTGAAAACCGCGCGGGCGGGTAGCATAAAGGGGACTGCTCTGCATATATAAAAGTATAGGAAAGTATCAAGCGCGCCCGCCGCCTTGCCGGTTTTACCAAAGAAGCGCGGAATGCGTGAAGCACTTTCGTAAAGAAAAGGAGGAGAAATATGTCATTTTTTTGTAATTTTCAATCGGACAGATGTCCGGGGCAGATTACGGGCAATCCGCTGAACGGCCTGTGCGAAAAGGTGTGCATTCAGGTAAAAAAGGTGTTCGACGCGTGCATGCAGCAACAGCAGCTGACGGGCGTTGTTCTGAATCTCACAAACTTCACGCCGGCCAATCCTACATATCCGCTCACGTTTATCAGCGCGAGAAGCACTACCGCCCGGGGGACGATCTCCAATCTGCTGATCGATCCCATCGCGGATAAGCCTAACAGCGCGCGCGTGCGTGCGGATGTCACCATACCCGTCACCGTGGCTTATACGGACGCAAACGGCGTGGAAGGCGTCGCCACCTCGTCGTTTACCGTCACGAAGGACGTCATACTCTGTGTCCCCGCGCCGTCCGTGATGCCGTACGAAGTGGAAGCCGTGGTCTCCATGGTCTCCGCGGAAGGGACTTATACGGGCGCGGGACAGTTTACCATCAACGGCTGTTCCACGGTGATTCTGAAAATCGTCATGGAAGTGGAGCTTCTGGTTCCGTCCTACGGTTACTGCGCCATTCCGCCCTGCCAGAATTACTCGCAGGAAGTCTGCGCGGGATTTTTCGAGCTGCCGATTTATCCGCAGTAGTTGTTCGATTTTCGGGGGATCGCATTCGCGGTCCCTTTTTTTAGTTGCTTCTTCGGGCGGAATGTGCTAAAATAAGAAAAAACCACGGGGGAGAACCTTGAAAATTTTTGCCATCAGCGATCTGCATATATCCCGCACTTCGGATAAGCCGATGGAAGTGTTCGGCGGAAATTGGGTAGGGTACCTCGATAAGATCAAGGCGGACTGGACGAAAAAGGCAGCGGAGGGCGACGTCGTCCTCATCCCCGGCGACATCAGCTGGGCGATGGACCTGAAAGAGGCGCTCTTCGATATGGAGGAATTTTCCGCTCTGCCGGGGGAAAAGATCCTCGTGCGCGGCAATCACGACTATTGGTGGAAGAGCATTTCGCGCATCCGTGAAAGCCTGCCGCCGCACGTCTATGCGCTTCAGAACGATGCCGTCAGATTGGGAAATGTCGTTTTCTGCGGCTCGCGGGGGTGGAGCGTTCCCGGCACGCCCGGCTTTTCGGAGACGGACGAAAAACTGTACAGACGAGAGGCGGAGCGCTTCCGCCTCTCTCTTCTTGCCGCAGAGCGGATGAGAAGGGAGGGGGACAGGCTGGTGGTTCTCATCCATTATCCGCCCTTTAACGTAAAGCGGGAAAATTCGCTTTTTACAGACTTATTTGAACGCGCGGGGGCGGATGCGGTCATCTACGGGCATCTGCACGGCAGGGACGTGCGCGCGGACAGGCTGGTCATAAAAAACGGCGTGGCGTATTACCTCACTTCCTGCGATTTAACAGACAATCAACTGACGGAGGTCAAACTATGAAGGAAGAGGGTATCGTGCCCGAGAAAGAGAGCGAGGAGGCGGTTCCGGAGCCGGAAACGCCGAAAAACACCGCGAAAGACGCAGTGAAAACGTATTTCAGAACATTGCCCAAACGGTACTTTATCACCGCTTTTTCGGGCATGGCGCAGGGGCTGTTCGTCACGCTGATCGCGGGGACGATCCTCGGGCAGATCGCCGGCTGGATCGGCGAAAACTACGTGGGGAATACGCTTCTGGCGTTTGCGAATATCGCGAAGGCGCTGATGGGCGCCGGGATCGGCGTGGGGATCGCGCATGCCCTGGGCAAAAACCGGATGCTGATCTTTTTTGCCGCCGTCGCCGGGCTGATCGGCGCCTGGTCCGACCAGCTGATCGCGGGCGGCGGCGGACTGCCGCTCATCGCCTCGAAGTTCGGCGGCGGGGCGCCCGGCAATCCCATCGGGTCGTACGTCGTCACGCTGCTGGTCGTCGAGCTGGCTTCCCTGTATGCGGGCAGGACCAAGCTGGATATTCTCCTGGTGCCGCTGGGCGGCATGCTGCTGGCTTTTCTGGGAATCTATGTTTCCTTTCCCTTTATCTGGCTGATCAACCAGCTGGGGGCATTGATCGCAGCCGCCACCAGCATCACGCCCTTCGTCATGGGAATCGTGATCTCGGTCGTCATGGGCATCCTGCTCACGATGCCGACTTCCAGCGCGGCGATCTGGGTGGCAGTGGCTTCTCCCATTCTTTCCGGGGGGACGGCGGGAACGGCGGAGGTGAACGCCATGCTGCTTGCCGGCGGCGCGGCGGCGGTCGGGTGTGCCTGCCACATGGTGGGCTTCGCCGTCACGTCCTTCCGGGAAAACGGCGTGGGCGGGCTCATTTCGCAGGGGATCGGCACGAGCATGCTGCAGATTCCCAATATCATGAAGCGCCCCGCCATCATGGTGCCCGAGATCGTCTCCAGCGCGGTCTGCGGTCCGCTTTCCACGTGCGTGTTCGGGCTGTACTGCGACGCCACGGGCGGCGGCATGGGCACGAGCGGGCTGGTCGGCGTATTCAGCACCGTCTCGGCTTCGGCGGGCGTTCTGGACGGCTGGGTGCTGGGACTGGGGATCGCGCTCCTGTTCTTCCTCCTGCCGGCGGGCATCAGCCTAGCGGTCAGCGAACTGATGCGCAAAAAGGGCTGGATCCGGCCGGGCGATATGAAGCTGGATGTCTGAGCGCGTTCGCACAGAATAAAGATGACAATTTTCGGATGCTTTTCCGCAATGCTGCGTTGCCCATGCGGAACATTATCTCAAAACAGGTTTGTTCCTGTTTCAGTGAACAAGCTCCGGTAAAAGCGGGGAAACCCGCTTTTTTTACGTATAAAAAGGCGCGGATACGGCATAGATTATACCGAATAAGGAGATCATTATGCCGAATGAACAGGATTTGCAGGTTTTGACGCTGGAAGGGCAGAAGCGCCTCACGATGACCGGCGTGGAGTCGGTGGACGGCTTTTCCGAACAGTCCCTGAAGCTCACGCTCGCCGGTAAACGCGTGCTGGTGACGGGATCGCACATCAAGATCACGTCGTTCAATAAAGCGACGGGAAGCCTGACGGCGGACGGTATGTTCGATTCCGTCCGTTACGACGCCAAAAAGGGCAGTTTTTTCAAGCGGGTATTCAAATAATGTTCGTCACTTCCGGGCAGTTCGGCATATTTGCCCTGTGCTTCACGTTCGGAAGCGTCTGGGGCTTCGCCGCCGCTTTGCTGTCCCCGCTGTGGCAGGAAAAAAACGCCGCCCTGCGCTTCGCCGCCGAGGGCTCGTTTTTTTTGGCGGCGGCGCTCGCCTTCTTCTGGTTCCGCGCCGCGGCGGGCTTTCCCTCCGCGCGGCTCTATATGCTCTTCGGCGTGCTCGCCGGAATGCTCGCCGTCTGTAAAAGTATAGAGAAAACGGTTGCAAAATATTGGCGAAAAGTGTACAATAGAAGAAAAGGAAAAAGGCGGCGGAAAAATGGATCAGTCCAAATTCAGGAAGATCGTGATAGCGTCCACGGTGACGGCGGTGATACTGCTGGTCACCCTGCTGTCCGTCATGGTCTATCAGCTCGTCTCCATCTTCACATACAAAAATGCGATCGCCGAGCTGGAAAGGGAGATCGCCGCGTACGAGCAGATGATTGACGAGACGGGGGATACCATCGAGACGCGTTCCAAGCGCTGGTGGATCGAGCGGCGCGCGCGCGAGCTGGGGTACATCTACTCTTTTGAGGAAATCGTCTGATGATAACGGGCGTTTTGGACGTCGGGTCCAATTCCGTCCGGCTGATGCTCTCGGAAGACGGAACAACACGCTCGAAGCGCGTGATCGTCACGCGGCTGGCGGAAGGGCTTTCGGCAGACGGGAGATTGAAGGAAATTCCCATGTCCCGCACGCTCGCGGCGATGGGAGAACTGAAACAGGCCGCCGTGCGCGCGGGCGCGGAGCGGCTGTACGCATTTGCCACTGCGGCGGTGCGTTCGGCGGAAAACGGCGGCGAATTTGTTAAAAAAGCGGCTGAAGCCGGAATCCGGTTGGAAGTGCTGAGCGGCGGCAGAGAGGCGGAAATCGGCCTTTTGGGCGCGCTGAACGGCAGACCTGGCGGCGTGCTGGATCTCGGCGGCGCGTCCAGCGAGCTGATCGTGTCGGACGGCAGCAATGTGATCTACGAATACAGTCTGGATCTCGGGTCCGTGCGGCTGTTGGATCTCGGCGGGCAGGACAGGGCGCGCCTGACGGAACTCATCCGTTCGCGCATCGGCGCTTACGGCGCCGTTCCCGCCTGCAGTCTTACGGCCATCGGCGGTACGGCGACGCAGCTCGCGGCGATCGACCTGGCGCTCGAACCCTACGATCCCGCCCGCGTCGACGGGCATATTCTGGAGCGGGCGCGGCTCTCCGCTCTGACAGACCTTCTGTTTTCTCTTTCTCCGGAAGAGCGGAAGGGGCTGAAGGGGCTGCAGCCGGAGCGTGCGGAAGTCATCGCGGGCGGCGCGCTTCTTCTGCTGTCGGTTTTGGATTACCTGCGGCTGTCCCGCATCACGGTCAGCGAGCGGGATAATCTGGAAGGCTATCTCATTTGGAAAAACGAATATGAACAGAAAAAGTAATATTATCTACAACGTCATCATTCTCGCCTGCACGGTGGGGCTGGCGATCACGGTAGTGGCGCTTGCGAACAACACCTATTATGCGGATCTCTTTACCACGCTGCTGCTGTTTTTGCTCGGCGCGGTCTTGGCTGGCATCCTCAACACCGTTCTGCACGAGTGGGGGCACGTCCTCGCGGGCAAACGCGCTGGGATGGAATTTCTCTCTCTCCGCCTTTGGTTTTTCACCATCGTCAAAGAGAACGGCAAAACCAGGTGGATTAAGTCCCGTTTCATCGATCAGGCGGGCGCCTGCGAGATGATCCCCGCAAAGACGGACGATCTGAAAAAATCCTACCGCAAAATGACCGCCGGCGGGCTGGCAGGCTCAGCCGTCGCGGTGGCGCTGGGAATCGTGTTTGCGGCGCTCGTCGGCATTCTTCCGAGTTGGCTCTACTGCCTGCTGTCCGTCTTTCTGCCCGTGTCCGTGTATTGCTTCCTGACCAACGCGCTGCCCATGAGCGATCAGGGCATCCGCAACGACGGCGGGGTGCTCTACGGCATCGCGAAGGACGACGACACGACTGCCGTCGCACTCAGTCTGCTGCAGATCCAGGCGGAACTGTACGCGGGGAAATCGCCCGCGGAGATTTCGCCTTCGCTCTATTTCGAGCTCCCGCAGCTGCCCGAAGACGACGCCAATTTTCTCCTTCTGCTCTCCGCGCGGTACGCGTACTATCTGGATGCAGGCGACGCGGAAAATGCGAATAAGGTTTCCGAACGCATCTTTTCCGTCAAAAAATACGTGCCGAAGGTGTTTCTGGATCAGGTCAACGCCGATCTACTCTACAATGCCAGCGCGGTGAACAAGAGAGAATATGAGGCGGACGATCTGATGGATTACGCCGAAAAATATCTCAACGGGGAGGAAACCGCTTCCAACATGCGCATCAAGGCGGCGTATGTGCTTTACGTCGTCGGCGACAGGGAAAAAGCCGATCGCCTGATCGCGCGCGGGGAAGAGCTGTGCGATGCGGAGCGCATCCCCGGAATCGCCAAGATGGAGCGGAAGCTTCTCGCCGCCATGAAGGAGGCGGCGCCCGAAACGGAAACGCCTTCCCCGGCGGAGGAAGACTGAGGAGCTGCCCCATCATACTTCGGAAATGAAAAAAGATGTGCAATTCTGCACATCTTTTTTGTATGCCAAAGCCCGTGGTCAGACCGTGGGCAACAAAAAGTTTCAGCGATGAAACATGAAAGAAAAACGCCTTGCGGTTATTTCGGAATGTTTTGCCGCTGTAAGCGACTGTATTCGCGGGGAGAAATCCCCGTTATTTTTTTAAAATAGCGGCTGAAGTAGGTCGGATTGTAAAAACCCATCAAGATGGCACAGTTGGTAATACTAATATTGTGATTGCTTTCGAGTATTCGTTTTGCGCCCTCGATGCGCTTCATGAGAATGTAGCTTTGCATGGACATGCCGAACGATTTTTTGAATTTGATCTCGATGGTGTTCAGCTTCTTATCAAAATAATCGGCAATGGATTTTGCCGATATTTCGCCTGCGTAATTTACGTCGATATAATTGCGGATCTGTGCGCGCGTTTTTACGCGGGGATATTTATTTGCTTGCTTTTTTCTTCGCTATGTAATATAATCTTATTACAATGTGACTTACAAGCATGACAGAATGTTTTCCCCGAAATGGGGAATCATTTTTGTACGGAGGAATGAACATGGTAATAACGGTTGTGGCAGACGTATTGGGAAAGGCGAATAACGGGACGACGATCACGATTCTTCGGCTGATCGAATCCCTGAAAGCGCGCGGGCACGAAGTGCGCGTCGTCTCTCCTACGCCTGTAAAGGAAGAGGGCTTTTACTGCCTGCCCAGGCGCAACTTTTTCATATTTAACGAGTATCTGGAAAAAAACGGAGTGGAATTGGCAAAACCCGACCGCGAAACGCTGGAAAGGGCGATCGTCGGCGCAGACGTGGTCCATATCGCGCTCCCGTTCCGCACCGGCCGCGCGGCGCGCGACATTGCGGAGGAGAACGGCATTCCGGTGACTTCCGCCTTTCACTGCCAGCCCGAAAACATCACCTCGCATTTAGGCAGGGGCGTAATGAATATGAAATTCGTCTCGGACGGCATTTACCGCCATTTTTACAAAAAGTTTTACAGGGAGATCGGATTCGTGCACTGTCCCAGCGAAATGATCCGCAAAGAGCTCGTCGGGCACGGGTACGGCATGGATCTGCGCGTGATCTCGAACGGCGTGGAAGACGCGTTTTTCGACGGAGATGACCGCCCGCCCCGCGGCGGAACAGTCAACATTCTCTTTACGGGCAGGCTGGTGCGCGAAAAGCGGCATGACCTTTTGATCGACGCCGTGGCGGAATCCCGCCACGAGAGCGAAATACAGCTGTATTTCGCCGGGACGGGCCCGCTCAGGCGCAAGCTGGAAAAGCGGGCGGAAAAACTTTCCAATCCGCCCGTATTCGGCTTTTATCCGCAGAGCGAGCTCATTTCCCTGATGAAAGAAATGACTTTCTACGTGCACCCTTCGGACGTCGAGATCGAGGCGATTTCCTGTCTGGAAGCGATCTCCTGCGGGCTGGTACCCATTATCTCGGACAGCCCCCGCTCGGCGACCAACGCCTTTGCGCTCTCCGAACACAACCTGTTCCGCGCGGGAGATGCCCGTTCGCTGGCGGAAAAAATCGACTTTATGATCGAACACCCCGAAGAGCGGAACGCGCTGCGGGAGCAGTACCGCGGCTATGCGGAGAATTTCCGCATTTCCCGCTGCATCGACCGCATGGAGGATATGTTCCGCGATGCGATCCGCGCGAAGGGAGGGGAGGCGGTATGAAACCGAAGCCGGGGCAGACCATCGTCTATCGGGACGAGCTGACGGACGATTTTTTTGAAACGCGCACCAACCGCACGGTGTCGGTGGACGGGAACTACCGCTATCTCCCGAAAAATCCCTTTTTCCGTTTTTTCTCCTTTCTGGCGTATTACTGCTTGGCGCTTCCGCTTTTGTGGCTGTACGGAAAACTGATTCTGAGAGTGCGCGTCGAGGGGCGGAAAAATGTGCGGAAACTGAAAAAAACGGGCTACGTCGTCTACTGCAACCACACGAACTGGTGGGATTCCTTTATCGGCGCGGTGTTCGTCGCGCGGCCCAAACGCACCTACGTCGTGGCGAACAAGACGGCGATCTCCATCCGCGGCATCCGCACGCTCGTGCGCATGCTGGGCTGTATTCCCGTGCCGGATACTACGCGGGCGTTTATGAATTTCAACGGCGCGGTGAAGCGCCTGATGAAGGAGAAAAAGGCGCTCGTGGTCTTCCCGGAGGCGCATATCTGGCCCTACTATACCGGAATCCGCCCGTTTTCGGCGGTCAGCTTTCAATATGCGGTCGCGGGAGGCGTCCCCGCCCTCCCGGTCGCGGTCACTTACCGCGCGCCGAAAAAGGGCGGAAAACGCGCGAAAAAACCCCGTCCCACCATTCACATCGGCGAGCCGGTCTATCCCGATCTCACGGTCGGCAAAAAATGCGCGGCGGAAAAGCTGCGCGAGCGGGTGTACGACTTTATGGTGACAAAGGCCGCCTCGCCCGACAACTACGCGTTCTGCCGGTACGTCAAGCGGGACGCGGGATGACCGCCGGAGGCGTTTGACAAAGGAACGCTCTTCTGCTATAATGTGCGGAGAAATCGCTGCGGAGGAGTGAAATGGAAGTAAAGCGCATAACGGAAACGGATCGGGAATTTGCGATGCAGGTGGACGGAAGGCTGACCGAAACTGCTTTCCGCAGCCGCGTATATGCGGGGGAAGGCTACGTGCTTTGGGAGAACAGCGCGCGCGTCGGGCTGATGGAGCATTGTATCCTTTGGGGAAAGCTGCCGTTTCTGAATTTGCTGCACGTGACGGAGCCCTATCGGATGCGCGGGTTTGCGCGCGCCGCAGTGGCGGCGTGGGAAGCGGACATGCGCGCGCAGGGGTATCGGATGGCGCTGATCTCCACGCAGGCGGACGAGACCGCGCAGCACCTGTACCGCAAACTGGGGTACGTCGACTGCGGCGGGCTGGTCTTTTGCGGCACGCCCTTCGATCAGCCGCTGGAACTTTTTTTGAGAAAGGTCCTCTGAGCGCTGTTAACGATTATGCCGCCGGGCGGCATGCCTGCGGAAACGCCGTAAAAAATTGGTGAGAGCTTTTATTTTACCTGCTATTTTTTTACGGGGATAACTTTTGCAAGTTAACGCGGTATCTTGATCGTTTTCAAGGAACTGAATGAAGGTTTATCTATGGCGATTTGCCGTACAAAAAGGCGAAATCGTTTGACTTTTTACCTGAAAAATTGTATAATAACGACATCAATGAGTGGCTTTAAGGGCGTAAATCCGATTGACGGATTTGCGCCCTTTCTGCGCGTTACGAGGTAAATTATGGCTGCTGAAACGCAAAATAAAATGGCGGTTGGTTCCATCAATAAGCTGATTTGGCAAATGGGCCTGCCGATGATTGTGTCCATGATTTTGCAGGCCGTTTACAACATTGTGGATACGGCGTTTGTCATCAACATGGGCGAGGACGGAATTGCGGGCAATCTTGCCTTAACATACGCCTTCCCCGTACAGCTTCTTATGATTGCAATCGGGGTAGGAACGGGCGTCGGTATCAACGCATTGCTTTCCAAATCCCTTGGCGAGGGCGACAGAAAAAAAGCAAGCGGCGTTGTCGGCAACGGCATATTTTTGGGGGTGTGCGTTTTTGCCGTATTTCTTCTGTTCGGCCTGTTCGGAGCAAAGCCGTTTATCGCCGCTTTTGCCGGCACAAACGAAAAAGTTGCGCAAATGGGCGCCGAATATCTCTTGATCTGCTGTGTATTTTCCTTCGGCGCGATAGGGTTTACCGTATACGAACGCTTTTTACAGGCGACCGGCAAGACGATGTATTCGACCATAGCGCAAATTTCGGGCGCGGTTGCCAATATCGTCTTGGATTATATTTTTATTTACCCGTGCAACCTGGGCGTTGCGGGTGCGGCGTGGGCGACGGTGATCGGGCAGATTCTTTCGCTCGCCGTTGCAATGCTCTTCCATTATCTGAAAAACAAAGAGGTGGATAACGGCATTAAATACATAAAGCCGAGCGCTGAAATCATCGGCGGCATTTACCGCATCGGCATTTCGGCGGCTGTCATGCAGGCGCTGCTGTCCGTTATGATGTTGTGCGTAAACCTCATTTTGGGTACGGCGCAAAACGCGGAACTGTTACAAGGGAGCTTCGGCATTTACTACAAAATAATGCAGTTTGCGCTCTTTGCCTGTTTCGGCTTATCAAACACAATCATATCGGTGCTGTCTTTTAACTATGCGATGGAGGATAGAAAGCGGTCAACCGACTGCATCAAATGGGGGATCATAAACACGCTTATCGTGGCGGCGATTATCACCGTGCTGTTTGAAACGCTTGCGAATCCGCTTGCTGAACTGTTTTTGCTTGCGGCGGGGGCCGAGGGCGGCGGGATAAAATCGGCTGTCGTTTTGGCGATCCGGATTGCAGGCACAGGCTATGTGTTTATGGGGTTTTCCATTGCCGTGCAGGGTGTTTTGCAGGCGCTGCGATATGCGGTGCGTCCGCTCGTCCTTGCGGTTTTGCGGCTCATTGTATTTGTTTTGCCCGCTGTCCGGCTGTTTACGCTTTCCGCCGACGCCGTAAATATTCTATGGTGGGCTTTCCCGATTGCCGAGTTTCTGACCGCAATCGTATCCGCTGTTATGCTGATGAAAGTATTGCGGAAAGAACGCTCGTTAACGCCGAACGGCGGAGAAGAGAATGGAAATTCCGCCGAAAATTTAAGCGGCGCCATTTACTTTCAAAAAAATGATGGTTGGCCGGAAGGCAATGCTTCTGGAGAACACAGCGAAAGGAACGGCTGAAAAAACTGTACAAAATATCGAAATCTCAAAGAGAGTGCCTGACTTGTAAAAGAATGCTCGCTGAATTACCCTGAGCGCGCAATTAAATGGCGAAGAATTTTAGAATTCTTCGCCATTTTCAATCTTTTCGGGAATCCCTCACTGCCGGGATCTTTCCGCGCGGCGTTGCCGAAACACCTTCGCGAGGAAGCGTATTCGCCCGCACTCAGTCGATAAATCCGAGCGGCGTATAGCAGTAGGGGCACAGTCCGCCCAGCATTCCCGCGCACGTCGGGCAGAGGATCGCGCCGCAGGCGGGGCAGACGCGTTCGTTCTCGCTGTTGAAGTTGTTTCTGCAGTTTTTACATTCGGATTTTTCCATCTTTTTTGTCCTCCGACCGCAGTATGTGCGGCGCGTTTTCAATTATGCGCGGCGCCCCCGTTCTTTTTGAAAAAATTCCCCTTTAAAATTATATAAATAATTTTAAAAGCAGCCGATTCCGCTTTTCAAATCCGCCCGTTTATGGTATAATAAAAGTGCAAAATAATCCGTTAAAACGGGATGAAGGAGAGGAAATGGAAGAAAGGACAAAAGTAACCGCAAATTACGGCGAAGGGCAGATTCAGGTTCTGGAGGGGCTGGATCCCGTTCGCAAGCGCCCGGGGATGTACATCGGCTCTACGGACGTAAAAGGGCTGCATCACCTCGTGCAGGAGATCGTCGACAATTCCATCGACGAGGCGCTTTCCGGTTACTGCGATACCATCGTCGTGACGCTGAACGCGGACGGCTCCTGTTCGGTGACGGACAACGGCCGGGGAATCCCGACCGCCATGCACCATACGGAGAAGATCTCCGCGGTCGAAGTCGTGCTGACCAAGCTCCACGCGGGCGGCAAATTCGGAGGCGGGGGATATAAGATTTCGGGCGGGCTGCACGGCGTGGGGCTGTCTGTCGTCAACGCGCTTTCCGAGTGGCTGGAAGTGGAAGTGTTCCAGAACGGGAATCACTACAAGCAGATCTACAACCGCGGCGTTCCCCAGGCGCCTTTAAAGGTGATCGGCACCGCGGACAGGACGGGGACGAAGGTCACGTTTTATCCGGACGACGAGATCTTCGAGACCATCGTCTTCAATTACGATACCATCAAGATCCGCCTGCGGGAGCTCGCCTATCTCAACAAGGGCCTTACCATCCGCATGGAGGACAGGCGCGCCGGGCAGGAGCGCTCGGATTCCTTCTATTACGAGGGGGGGATCGCCCACTTCGTGGAAGATCTCAACAAAAACAAGGAGACGCTGTTCGACAAGCCCTTCTATTTCGACGGCGTTTACGGCGACAGCGAAGTGGAGGTCGCCGTACAGTACAACGACAGCTATTCGGAGACCATTTTCTCCTTTGCGAACAACATCAACACCGAGGAGGGCGGCGCTCATCTGGACGGGTTCAAGAACGCCCTCACCAAGCTCATCAACGACGCCGGCAAAAAGCTGGGCGTTCTGAAAAACGACGATAAAGTTTCGGGGGACGACGTGCGCGAGGGCATCACCGCGGTGGTTTCGGTCAAGCTGACCGAGCCGCAGTTCGAGGGGCAGACCAAGACGAAGCTGGGAAACAGCGAGATGCGCACGCTTCTCACGAAGGCGATGAACGATTATTTCGGGGCGTTTCTCGAAGAGAACCCCGCTAAGACCAAAGAGCTCCTTTTAAAGTGCGTCACCGCCCAGCGCGCGCGGGAGGCGGCGCGCGCCGCGCGGGAGAACACGCGCAGAAAGGGCGCGCTGGAAACGGCGACGCTGCCCGGCAAGCTGGCGGACTGTTCGGAAAAGAACCCCGAATTTTGCGAAATTTACCTCGTAGAGGGGGATTCCGCAGGCGGATCCGCAAAACAGGGCAGAGACCGGAGATTTCAGGCAATTCTGCCGTTAAGGGGCAAAATTCTGAACGTCGAGAAGGCGCGGCTCAACCGCGTTCTCGAAAACGAGGAGATCAAGGCGATGATCACTGCCTTCGGCGGGGGCATCTCGGACGATTTCGACGAGAGCAAACTTCGCTACGACCGCATCATCTGCATGACGGATGCGGACGTCGACGGCAGCCACATCCGCATTCTGCTGCTCACCTTCTTTTTCCGCTTCATGCGCCCGCTCATCGAGAAAGGGCACGTCTATATCGCACAGCCTCCTCTCTATAAGGCCACGAAGGGAAAGACGGAGAAATACCTCTATTCGGACGAACAGCTGAAGGCCTACCTGGAAGAGGCGGGCAAATGCGACATTCAGCGCTACAAGGGTCTCGGCGAGATGAACCCCGAACAGCTGTGGGAGACCACGATGAACCCGGAAACGAGGACGCTTCTGCGCGTCAATATGGAAGACGCGGTGGAAGCGAACGAGATGTTCACCGTCTTAATGGGCGAAAAGCCGGAGCTCAGGCGCGCGTTCATCGAGCAGAACGCGAAACTGGTCGCGGATCTGGACGTGTAAGGAGGGAGAAGAGAAATGGCGAAAAAAGAAATGAGCCCCGAACTTTCGGCGGCGTTCAAAGATACGCTGAATAAGACGACCATCATCGACATCGAGGTGGATAACGAGCTGAAGAAGTCCTTTATCGCCTACGCGATGGCGGTCAACGTTTCGCGCGCGATCCCGGACGTCAGGGACGGGCTGAAACCCGTTCACAGAAGGATCCTCTACGCGATGCACGAGATGGGGCTTTACAACGACAAGGGCTATAAGAAGTGCGCCAAGATCGTCGGTGAAGTGCTCGGTAAATATCACCCGCACGGCGACAGCTCCGTTTACGACGCGCTCGTGCGCCTGGCGCAGGATTTTTCCATCAACTTCCCGCTCGTGGACGGGCACGGCAACTTCGGTTCTGTGGACGGCGACCCCGCGGCGGCATACCGCTACACGGAGGCGCGCCTTTCCAAGCTGGCGGCGGAGATGCTGCGTGAAATCGACAAGGACACGGTGGATTTTTATCCCAACTTCGACGATACCGAGATGCAGCCGGTCGTCCTGCCCTCCCGCTTCCCGAATATCCTGGTCAACGGCTCGGACGGGATCGCCGTCGGCATGGCGACCAATATCCCCCCGCACAATCTGGGCGAGGTCATCGACGGATGCGTCGCTTTGCTGGACAATCCCGATCTCGAGGTGGACGATCTTCTGCAATATATCCCCGCGCCCGACTATCCGACGGGGGGCATCATCATGGGCAGGGCGGCAATCCGCCAGGCCTACCGCACGGGCAGGGGCGGGATCGTCCTCCGCGCGAAGTGCGATATCGAGGAGTTTGCCAACGGCACGCGCCAGCGCATCGTCGTGACCGAACTGCCCTATCAGGTCAACAAGGCGAACCTCATCAAGACCATCGCCGACATGGTGAAGGACAAGAAGATCGAGGGAATCTCGGATATCCGGGACGAATCCGACCGCTCGGGGATGCGCATCGCCATCGACGTCAAGAAGGACGCGCAGGGTCAGGTCGTCCTGAACACGCTCTATAAGCACACCAGCCTGCAGACGTCGGACGGCATGATTCTCCTCGCGCTTTTGGACGGAGAGCCGAAAGTGCTGAACTTAAAGGAGATTTTGACCGCATATCTCGGGCATCAGGAAGAGGTCATCGTGCGCCGCACGCGCTACGACCTCGCCAAGACGGAGGAGCGCGAGCACATCGTCAAAGGGCTGGTCATCGCGCTCGCGAACATCGACCGCGTCATTCAGATCATCAAGCAGTCTGCGGACAAACAGACCGCGGCGAACGCCTTGATGGAGGAATTTCTCCTCTCGGACAAGCAGGCGAACGCGATTCTGGATATGCGCCTGCACCGCCTCACTTCCCTCGAGGTGGAGAGCCTCAACGAGGAATTGGCGGAACTCGACCGCAAAATTGCGGACTTAAAAGATATTCTGGCAAACGAATTCCGCGTGCGGGAGATCGTGAAAGCGGATCTGCTCAACATCAAAGAGCAGTATCCTTCTCCCAGGAAGGCGGAGCTCTCCTACGATTACGGCGAGATCGATATCGCCGACCTCATCGAAAAAGAGGATATCGTCGTCAGCATGACGCATTTCGGCTATATCAAGCGCATTCCCGTGGCGGAGTACCGCTCGCAGCGCCGCGGCGGGCGGGGCGTGACCGCGCACAAACCCAAGGAAGAGGACTTCGTCTCCAACATCTTTGTCTGCTCCACGCACGACGACCTGCTCTTCTTCACCAACAAGGGCAAAGTATTCAGCATCAAGGGATATGAGATCCCGGAGGCGGCGCGCGCCGCGCGCGGCCGTGCCATCGTCAACCTGCTGCAGCTGACGGAGGGGGAGAAGGTGGAATCCGTCATTCCCCGAACGGAGGGGCAGGAAGGCTTTATCGTCATGGCGACGAAACGGGGGCTCATCAAGAAGACCGCGATTTCGGAATTCGACCGCATCCGCAAGGTGGGGAAACTCGCGATCAACATCGTCGAGGGAGACGAGCTGATTTCCGTGCAGTTCTCGGACGGAAAGGACGAGATCATGATGGCTTCCTACCACGGCAAAGTAATCCGCTTTTCGGAGGAAGACGTCCGTCCGATGGGGAGAGACACCCAGGGCGTCCGCAGCATGAAGCTGAACGACGGGGATTATCTGGTGGATATGCTGGTCGTCAAAGAGGGATATTGCGTCCTGACGATGACCGAAAACGGCTTCGGCAAGCGCTGTGAGCTGGAGGAATACCGCCTGCAGTCGCGCGCCGGCAAGGGGACGAAAGCGGGCATTTTGAACGAGAAGACGGGATATCTGGTCAACCTGAAGCTGGTCGGAGAGGATGAGGACGTCATGGCGATCGCCGATAACGGCACCATCATCCGCATTCACGCAAACGAGATCTCCAAGATCGGCAGGGATACCCAGGGAGTGCGCGTGATGCGCCTGACCGACGCGAAGGTCGCCTGCGTGGCGATTACCCCCGCGGGCGACGAAGAGGAAGCGGAAGATCCCTCGGGCGGCGGGGCCGCGGAAGCGCCCGCAGAAGAACCTGCAGAGTAAAAGACCGCCCCGCGTCAGCGGGGCGGTATCATTTTGACCATTACGTATACGTCTATTTTGAACTTCTATGCTATATCATTCCATTGATCCCGTCTTTGACGAAAACAGCAGAATCCTGCTGTTGGGCAGCTTTCCGTCCCCCAAGTCGCGGGAGGCCGGCTTTTATTACGGGCACCCGCAGAACCGCTTTTGGAAAGTGCTGTCCGCGGTGCTCTCCGTTCCCGAGCCGCAGTCGGTGGAGGAAAAACGGGAGATGCTCCTATCGCACGGCATCGCGCTTTGGGACGTGCTCGCCTCCTGCGAGATCGACGGCGCGTCGGATGCGTCCATCCGGAACGCCGCCGCGAACGATTTTTCGCGGATCACCTCGGTCGCACCCATCCGGAAGATATTTGCGACGGGGCAGACCGCCGCAAAGCTGTATCGGAAACTGACCGGCGGCTCCATCGCCGCGCTTCCGTCCACCAGCCCAGCCAACTGCATGAAGACGCTCGGGCAGCTCACAGAAGCGTATCGGGTCATACTGAATGATCTGTAAAAAAAGCGGAACGCATCCGTTTCGCTTTTTCTTTATCTTTCCTTTCGTTTCAGCTCGTTACAGCAGGTCGATGACGGTATCCGATACCCGTTCGCTTTTCTCGTACTGCGCCGCCATCTCCGCGAGCACGTTCGGCACGTCCTCGTATTTTGCGTGCGAATGTTTCAGCTTGGAAAAGTTGACGGCGTTGTTTGCGATCAGGTTGATGCTCGCTTCGATGTTGCCGTAACCCGAATTGACGCAGAAGATATGCAGCTGCTTTTTCATCGCCGGCACGAAGGAGATAGGGCTGTTCTTCATGAAATTGCCCGTGATCGCCACGGGGGAATTGAACCCCGCGAGGTTAAACGCCGTCCGCGCGCTGATGCTGCTGTTGAGGTTGTAAACGACGTGTTTCGCCATCCTGCCGCCCGTCAGGGAGGAAACTTCCCTGATCCAGTTTTCGTCCGCGCCCAGCGTGTAGTAGATGCCGGTGCTCTTGGCAATCTCGATGGATCCGGGGTCGGTGTCGATCAGAATGGGCACCGCCTGGTAGTAGATCAAAAGCTGCGCCAGAATAATGCTGAGATTGTCGCCGCCGATCACCGCCACGTGCTCGCCTTTCTGCACTTCCAGTTTGTCGATGATCGAGATCGCCTGCGAGACGTAGTCCACATAGAGCGCGTCCTCGTCCGAAACGCTTTCCGGGAGGAAGTAGAGCGCCGGTGTGGGCATGACCGCGAAGTCGCTCAGAAAACCGTCGAAATTTTCGCCCGCGATCTGGAGATCCGAACAGTGGTTTTTGTCTCCGTTGCGGCAGTTGTAGCATTCTTTGCAGTCGAGAACGGGGCTGAGATAAACGCGCATGTCCTTTTGCAGGCTGAACATGTTTTCTCCCGTTTCACTGACCACGCCGATGCCGTACGTACCCAGAATGAAATTGCTTTTATTCGTCCCGTTATACCGCAGAACGTCCGAAAGCGTTATGAGCGCTTTGGTGACTTTTACCTTGGAAGACACGGTGTTGTCGAAGGGCTCGTTCCGCTCCGTCTCCGCGATCCGGTAAGGTTCCGTCACTTTCCAACCTTTCATAAATTCTCCTTTTTCCGTTCCTGGTGAAATTTTACCATTTTTCGCGCCGTTTTGCAAGCAAAAGAGAGGGGGAAATTTTTTTGGAAAAAAATCCGAAAGTATCTCCATACAGTTGACTAAACGCGAAAATTATATTATAATATCTTAGCAAATAAGGCAAGTAAGTTAAATGAGGTGATACAAGTGAAGCAAGATATTCATCCCGATTACCATGAGGTGACGGTCGTCTGCGCGTGCGGGGAGACCTTTAAAACCGGGTCAACGAAGAAGGGCGACACGATCAAAGTAGATATCTGCAGCAAATGCCATCCGTTCTTTACGGGCAAGCAGAAACTGGTGGATACCGGCGGTCGTGTGGATAAGTTCAACAAGAGATACGGGCTGGACAAATAACACAGGGGGCTCTAAGGGTGAATGCGCTTAGAGCCCGTTTTTTTAATATCTATGAAGAAAGAAAAGAAGGAAAAGAGAGAAAAAAAACAGAAGAAGCAGAAGTGTCAGCGCACGTCCATCGGCGGTCAGGCTGTCATGGAAGGCGTGATGATGCGCGGCGTTTCGTCCATGGCGACTGCCGTGCGGGATGCGGACGGCATTATCCGCATCGAGTCAAAGCGCGTCAAGCCCTATGGGCAGCGCAACCGGTTTCTGCGCCTGCCGATCATCCGCGGATGCGTCGCTTTTTTCGATTCTTTCGTCTCCGGCACGAAAATTCTGACGCGTTCCGCCGAGGTTTACGGGGAAGGCGAGCCCTCCAGATTTGAAAAATGGATGGCGGAAAAGCTGAAAATCAACCTGATGAGCGTCATCATCGCGATCTCCATGCTGCTGGGAATCGGCCTCGCCGTCCTTTTCTTCGTTCTGGGGCCGATCTGGCTCAGGAAGGGGATCGAGTGGATTGTATCCGCCGCGCAGGGAAGCGCTTATTCGTTCAACGTAGTGGCCAAAAATTTCATCGAAGGCGGCTTCAAGATCCTGATTTTCGTTCTTTACATCGTGCTGACTTCGCTGATTAAAGACGTGCGCCGTACCTATCAGTACCACGGCGCGGAGCACAAGACGATCTCCTGTTACGAAGCGGGGCTGGAACTGACGCCCGAAAACGCCAAAAAGTGCTCGCGCGTGCATAACCGCTGCGGGACGACGTTCATGGTATTCGTGCTCGTGATCAGCATTCTCACCTTCGCCTGTGCGGAGGCGCTGTTCAATCACTTTGATCTGCAGATCGAGGGAATCTGGCGCGTCCTCCTGAAAATCGCCTTTCTTCCCCTCGTGGCGGGGCTCTCTTACGAGCTTTTAAAAGGGCTCGCAAAGACGGACTGCTGGGTATTCTACCCGCTGAAAGCGCCCGGGCTGCTCCTGCAGCGGATCACGACCAAAGAGCCCGACGAGGGCATGTTGGAAGTGGCGATCGCCGCCTTCAACAAGGTAATGGAGATGGATGCAGATCCCTCCGTGCCCGAGCAGAAGTTCGTGGTCGCGATGAATCGCTCGCAGCTGTTCGACGAGGTCAAGACGGTTCTGATCAGGGGCGGCGTGGAGGAAACGAGCGACGCGGAATGGATCGTCGCGCTCTCGCTCGGCGTCAAGCGGGACGAAGTCCGTTCCGATCAGCTGGTCACGCCGAAATACGTGGAAAAGGCCATGCGCCTGGCAAAAGAGCGCGCCACGGGCAGGCCGCTGTGGTACTGCGTGGGAAACGCCGATTTTTACGGCTATCCGATCAAAGTGGACGAACGCGTGCTCATTCCCCGCCCGGAGACGGAAGAGCTGGTGGAACGCGCGCTGAAAGAAATCGACAAAGAAAGCCGTGTGCTGGATCTCTGCACGGGGAGCGGGGCGATCGCAGTCGCGGTCTTTCTGAAAACAGGCGCGCAGGTCGCCGCGTCGGACGTCAGCGCAGACGCGCTCGCGCTCGCGCGGAAAAACGCCGCCGCGAACAGGGCGGAGGTAGAGTTTATCGAGAGCGATCTGTTTGAAAATCTGCAAGGCCGCGTATTCGACGCGATTTTGACCAATCCGCCCTATATCCGCTCGGGCGATATTCCCGGGTTACAGAGGGAGGTTTCCGCTTTTGAACCGCGGCTGGCGCTGGACGGCGGGGAGGACGGGCTCGCCTGTTACCGCCGGATCGCCGAAACGGCGGGGGAGCACCTCGCGCCGGGCGGTTTTCTGCTGGCGGAATGCGGTTATGATCAGGCGGACGCCGTCGCGGAGCTCTTTTCCGCGATCGGCAGGACGGAAGTTTTCTCCGACCTCTCCGGCATCCGCAGAATGGTAAAGGTAGTGAAAGATGTTTAAGAAACTGGACAAAATGCTCGAGCGGTACGAGAAGCTGAACGAACTCGTCGCCGATCCCGCAGTCCTCGCGAAGATGGACGAGTGGAAAGCGTATTCCAAGGAACTTGCGGACATGCGCGAGACGGTGGAGAAATATCTCGAATATAAAAAATTTGCCTCCGATCTGGAAGGCGCGAAGGAGCTCGCCGAGGCGGAATCCGACAAAGAGATGCGCGAAATGCTCTCCGAGGAAATTCAGACCTGCCGGAAAAAGCTGGAGGATATCTCCGCGGAACTCCGCATTCTGCTGCTGCCCAAGGATCCGAACGACGACAAGAACGTCATCATGGAGATCCGCGCCGGCGCGGGCGGGGACGAAGCCGGTCTGTTCGGCTATGAACTGTACCGCATGTACGTCAGATACGCGGAGCGCCATCGCTTCAGGACGGAGGAGATCGAGAACAATTTCACAGAGCTCGGCGGAATCAAGGAAGTGGTTTTTTCCATCAGCGGCAAGGGCGCTTACAGCAAGCTGAAATACGAGAGCGGCGTGCACCGCGTCCAGCGCGTGCCGGAGACGGAGTCGCAGGGGCGCGTTCATACCTCCACCGTGACGGTGGCGGTGCTTCCCGAGGTGGAGGACGTCGAGGTGAATATCGACGAAAAGGATCTGAAGATCGACCTCTTCCGCTCGGGCGGCGCGGGCGGTCAGCACGTCAACAAGACGGAGTCCTGCATCCGCATCACCCACCTCCCCACGGGGATCGTGGTCGTCTGCCAGGACGAGCGCTCGCAGACGAAAAACCGCGAAAAGGCGATGAAGGTTTTAAAGAGCCGCCTCTACGACCATTATCAGAGCGCTTACGAAAAGGAATATTCGGAAAACCGCCGCAGCCAGGTGGGGACGGGCGACCGCTCGGAGCGCATCCGCACCTATAATTTCCCGCAGGGGCGGGTCACGGATCATCGCATCGGGCTCACGCTCTATTCGCTGGACAGCTTTCTCATGGGGGACATGGATGAGATGGTAGACGCGCTCGCGATCGCCGACAGAGAGGCGAAACTCACGCAGAACGCGGAAGAAATGTAATTTCACTCGGGAGGAATCTTACTATGGTACTTTCGGAAAAAGTCGCCGCGATCGCGCCTTCCTTGACGCTGTCGATCACGGCGAAGGCAAAGCAGATGAAGCAGGAGGGAATCTCCGTCATCGGATTCGGCGCGGGAGAACCCGATTTCAACACGCCGGACTATATCATCGAGAGCGCAAAGCATGCGCTGGATATCGGCTTTACCAAATATACGCCGGCGTCCGGCATGCCGGAGCTGAAAGAGGCTATCGTCAGAAAATTCAAAGAGGACAACGGCCTGACGTATGCGCCCGGGCAGATCGTCGTTTCCTGCGGAGCGAAGAGCTCGCTCTATCACGCGATCGCATCGCTCTTAAACGACGGGGACGAAGTGCTGATCCCCTCGCCCTACTGGCTGACCTATCCCGAACTCGTCCGGCTGGCGGGCGGCGTGTCCGTGTTCGTCCCAGCGAAAAAGGAGCGCGACTACAAGGTGACGGCGGAGGATCTCGCGCGGCATACCACCGCAAAGACCAAACTTCTGATCCTCAACTCCCCGAACAACCCCACCGGCGCGGTCTATACGCGGGAAGAGCTCTCCGCGATCGCCGCCTACGCCGAGAAGGCGGGGATCTATGTGATCTCGGACGAGATCTACGAAAAGCTCGTTTACTGCGGACAGGAGCACGTCTCCGTCGCCTCCCTGTCCGACTATATGAAGGAACACACCGTGGTCGTCAACGGCGTATCCAAGAGCTACGCGATGACCGGATGGCGGATCGGCTATCTCGCGGCGCCGGAGCCCATCGCAAAGGCGATCGGGGCGATGCAGAGCCATACCACCAGCAACCCGACTTCCATCGCGCAGTACGCTTCCGTGACCGCCCTGTCCGGCGGGGCGGACTTCATCGCGCAGATGCGGCGGATCTTCGACGAGCGCCGCGCCTTCATGGTGGAGACGCTGAAAATGATCGAGGGCATCGCGGTCGGCGAACCCAAGGGCGCGTTCTACGTGTTCTGCGACGTTTCCGCCCTTTACGGCAAACGTTACGGGGAGGAGGTCGTTCAGGGCTCGCTGAAATTTGCGGACTGCGCCTTAAAGGAGGGCGTCGCGCTCATTCCCGGAATCGCCTTCGGGGACGACGGCTGTATCCGCCTCTCTTACGCGATTTCCAAAGAAGATATCGCCGAAGGGCTGGCGCGCCTCGCGGCGTTCGTAAAAAAATTAAAATAAGTTGTCTGAAATTTCGTAAAACCGATTGAAAATTTTAGAAAAATAGGTTACAATATAAATAAGAAAATAATGGAGGAATTTTTTCTATGAAAATCGTTTACGGTGCAAAGGGAACGGGGAAAACAAAAACGGTAATCAACAGCGCGAACGATGCGGTTGAAACGGCGAAGGGGCATATCGTCTTCGTCACGGATACCAAGCGCTATATGTACGACTTGAAGCGCGAGATCCGTTTTATCGACGTCGATGACTTCGCGGTCACCGGGGAAGACGGGCTCAGGGGATTCCTGAAAGGGATCATCGCGGCGAACGCGGACAACGAACTCGTCTATGTGGACGGCGTCGCCCGCATCGCGGGCAAGGAGCTCTCCGCGCTGGGCGATTTCTTCGCTGCCATCGAAAAGCTGGAAAAGGATTTCTCCGTCACCTTCGTGTTCACCTGCAGCGCCGCGAAAGAGGAGCTGCCCGCGTTTATCGCCAAGCACGTCGGTTAATCGTTCGGATCTAGGGAAGAAATCGGGGATAGCAATATCCTCGATTTTTTATAAAATGGAAAAATGCCCCGTTAACGATATCCGGGGCGGGAGGTTGATATGCGTTTTATCAGTACGCGCGGCGGAGATTCCGCCGCAAACGCCGCAGAGGCAATCGTCCGCGGGCTCGCGGCAGACGGCGGCCTGTTCGTGCCCGAGCGGTTTCCGTCGCTGAAAGATTCGCTCGCGGAGCTGGCTGCAATGGATTATCCGCATCGCGCCGCGCTCGTGCTCTCGGCTTTTTTGGAGGAATACGACGGCGAAAAGCTGCTCGCGGCATGCCGGAAGGCATACGGTCAGTTTGACGAGGGGGAGCCCGCTCCCGTCGTGAAACTGGACGAGAGCTACTACATCATGGAGCTGTTCCACGGGCCCACGCTTGCCTTTAAGGACGTGGCGCTCACGCTCCTGCCCTTTTTGCTGCGCGAGGGGTGCAACCTCTGCGGGATCGAGGATACCGTTCTGATCCTCGTGGCGACGAGCGGCGATACCGGCAAGGCGGCGCTCGAGGGCTTCAAGGACGCGGAAGGCGTCAAAATCATGGTCTTCTATCCGGACGAGGGCGTCAGCGAAATGCAGAAGCGCCAGATGTCCGTTCAGGAGGGGAACAACGTCGGCGTGCTCGCCGTCAAGGGGAATTTCGACGACTGCCAGACCGCCGTCAAAAAGATCTTTTCCGATCGGGACATGGCGCGCGCGCTGAAAGAAAAGGGCGTGATTCTCTCTTCCGCCAATTCCATCAACTTCGGCAGGCTCTGCCCGCAGATCGTCTATTACTTTTCCGCATACTGCGACCTCGTGGGGGCGGGCGAGATCGCGGCGGGGGAAACGGTGGACTTCGTCGTCCCCACGGGGAATTTCGGCAACATTCTCGCGGGGTGGTACGCCAAACAGATGGGGCTCCCGGTGGGAAAACTCGTCTGCGCGTCCAACGAGAACAATATTTTGACGGACTTTTTCGCTTCGGGCGCCTACGATCTGGACCGTCCCTTTTTCAAGACGACCAGCCCGTCCATGGATATCCTCGTCTCGTCCAACCTGGAGCGGCTGATTTTTGAATTTTCCGGGCGGGACGCGGCGCTCACCGCCGCCCGCATGCGGGAGCTTTCCGAGCGGAAGCGCTATGCGGTCTCCCCGCGGGAGAGAGCGGCGCTGGCAAATTCCTTTTACGCGGGGTTCGCGGGGAAAGCGCTGGTGGATGAGACCATCGCGGCGTTTTTTGAGGAATACGATTATCCGCTGGATCCGCACACCGCGGTGGCGGTCGCGGTGGGGGACGGCTATCTCTGTGAGACAAACGGCCGCGCGCCCGTGGTCGTCCTCTCGACGGCGAGTCCGTATAAATTTCCGGAGAGCGTTCTGAAGGCCCTCGGCGTCCGCTTCGCGGGAGACGGATTTGCCGCGGCGGAAAAGCTGGAGGCGGAGACCGCCGTCCCCGTTCCCGCGCAGATCCTGCGGCTGCAAGAGCTCCCCGTCCGCTTTACCAAAAAAGCGGAGGCAGCTGAGCTCTCCACTAAGATACTGGATTTTATCGGCGGAGGGGTAGACAAACAGACTTTTTAGTGATATAATCATATTATAGAAAATGGAGGATACCCCTGCCGCAGCCGCGCGGAAAGGGAAGAGTGCAGTAAATCGCTGCAGGCATGGAAAAACTGACGCACCGGATAAAATTATTTTTTACGGTTGACTTTTGCTGTTGAAAAATCGGTTTCAGTTCCCGTGAAAAGCGGGAATGGGAATAAAAAAATTTTTTAGAGAGGAGATGGATTATGAAAACAATCGGCAAAAAAAGCACAGTTTTACTTTTGGTGTTGGCAATTTTGGGTACGTGTTTCATGTCGTTCGGGTGGAGTAAGCGGGAAAAAGCCCAGGCGCTTGCCTCGGATATCGATACCATCTATTACCTGACCGACTATTACCCGACGTTGAGCTACGATGCCCTTTACGATGCGTTCGGGGATTCCTATGAATATCAGTACGAACTGAAAGCGTTAAACGAAACGATCTTATATGATATGGTTCACACAGGCTTCTTTGCCGATCTTGCGGAAAATCATCTGGTGATCATCGATATCAAGTTGTTTAAGCCGGATGTAGACGTACTGAGCGATCTGTTCTTCGATTTGAAGGTAATGCAGGGGTGTTTGACGGTTTTCGTCTCGGCATACGCATCATCTGCCTATGAAAATACCGAATTTTTGGATTATGTAGACCTCTTCGTTGTGGATGCCGATTGGGATGGCCTTACCCATTACTTAGATTTAGTATTTAATAATATAACGAACAGAGTAGAAAAATTAGGTGAAAATTTATGTAAGGCCGCTTTTCTGATCGACGGTAACATGATGGGAACAGGCTCTTATTATTATTCTGCCGGTTTGGACGTGGTGTGCGCCGAGTCGCTATTTTTGGGAAGATTCATGGAGCGATTCACGGTTTATCTTGCGGACGAGTACGGTATCATAATGGACGACTACGGCGGTTTAACGGATTTGTTTAACAGTCTCAACAGTGACCCAAATGATACTTATAATATAAGATTCTTAGTCCATACAACGGGGGAGTATTATGTAGATTTACTGACCGGAAACACGTTAGATTACGACAGCTTATCCTATGTTTTGGGATGGACTTTAGGCGATCCCTGCTATCTATATGGATTCGGCGTTATGCCGCTTACGCCGGCGTTTTACCAGTTTATGACGACCTGTCAGCAAAGTTACAACTGTCCGGTCTATACCCTCGCTTGCGGTCCCGTAGAATACGATCCCAACGGGTTGGTCGTGACAATGGTAGACGGATCGTCGGGTTCTGTTGCGGCGGCGTTTTTAAACGCGTTGCGTGAATTGTTGGGTTGGGTGTAACCCCGGCTCCTTGCTGAGAATCGTGTAAAAGGAGGGAATGAAATGACAAAGAGAATAAAACAGCTGGCGATCCTGTGTCTTGCGGCGCTGTCGCTGGTATTCGGCGCGTGCGCCGCGGAAGCGGCGGCGACGCCGCTTTCGGCGCCGCAGAACCTCAGAATGGAGGGGAAAATTCTTGTGTGGGACGCGGTGGAGCATGCGGCGGGGTACGTCGTGCGCCTGCAGAACAGGGAACAGGAAGTAGAGGGAACCTCCTTCGACCTTTCCTCCCTTGCCGTGGGAACCTACGCCGTCAGGGTAAAGGCGTACGGCGACGGCGGAAAGTATACCAATTCAGACTGGAGTCGGTTTTCCTATACGGCGGAAGAAGTCGTGGCAAGGGGATATGACGAGCTGGGATACAGATATACCCTGTTGGAGGACGGGACGGGGTATTCCATTCACCGGGGAAAGGCGAATACTTTCAAAATGGAGAAAATCGTCATTCCGGCATACTACAGAGGCTTGCCCGTAAAGTGCATCGAGGAAGGAGGTTTTTCAAAATATGAAAAAATAGACTCTGGCGGTTTGATAATGGAGGGCCTCGCTCCTCTCCCGTATCGGGGAGCCTATCTCAACGAAGTGACGACAGAGCTCGTCCTGCCGGACACACTGGAAGAAATAGGTCCTTGGGGACTTGCCGGCATGAGTAAAGTGGAGTCTGTCGTCATTCCGGACAGCGTTACCAAACTGGACGACAAAGCGTTTTACGGCTGCGTCAATTTAAAAACGGTGAAATTGCCCGCCGGGTTAAAGGAAATTCCGTATGGTTGTTTTGAGGCCTGCGGGCTAACGGAACTTTCCCTTCCGGAGGGGTTGGAGAGAATAGGAGGCCGTGCTTTTAGTGTAAAAAATACGTCTTTTTCTTCAGGCAGTGAATCTGTCAAGCAGTCATATATCGAGCCAAATACGATAATTATTGAGATACCTCCTTCACAAAACCTTCCGTATATCGAGCAATACTATACGGACGTAGTGATACCGGCTTCGGTGAAGGAAATAGGGATAAATGCATTTTGCGGCTGTCGCAGATTGAAAAATATCACGTTGGAAGGCGTGCCGGAGACGATTGAAAAAGATGCTTTTGATGATACGGCATGGTATCATGCAAAGGCGGACGGTCCGGTTTACCTCGGAAATATCTTAGTGGATTACAAAGGGACGATGCCCGAGGACTATACGCTGTATATCCCCGCGACGGTAAAGGGAATCGCCGGAGGAGTTTTTTGGAATCAGAGAAATCTGAAATCGGTAATCATTTCCGACGGGGTCAGGTTGATGGGGCGTGAAATCTTCAGGGGGTGTTCTGCACTGTCTGAAATCAGGTTGCCCTCGGATCTGACGAAAATCCCTGACGAGACGTTCTCCGGCTGTATCGGCCTGTCGCAGATCGATCTTCCGGCAAATGTGGCGGAAATCGGAGAGGAGGCGTTTATGTATACGGGGCTGATAAGGTTTGTCGTTCCCGATCGGGTGGAAGCGATAGGCGATTCCGCGTTTGAAGGATGCAAGGCGCTTGAAGAAATAGTCCTGCCCGCCGGGCTGAAATCGATCGGCAAATGCGCGTTCTGGGGCTGTGAATCGCTCGGGCAGATTGTCCTGCCTGCCGGGCTGAAGTCGATCGGAAGAAACGTGTTTCGAAACTGCAAAAAGCTCCGGGAGATCGTCATTCCCGCGTCGGTGGAGTATTTGGGGAATTTCCCCATGAGCAACTGTGACGCGCTCGAAGCCGTTTATTTCGAGGGAGACGAACGCCGCCTGAAGATCGTCCTGGAGCAAGTCGAGGAGAATGAACACAGCACGCATTTTTCGGAAGCGACGGTATACTTCTATGCGGAAACCCTTCCGGCAAAGACGGGGAATTACTGGCACTATGCGGACGGCGTCCCCGCAGTTTGGGGAGCAGAGAGCTGATTTCGTTCTGAGCGCCCGCGCAGGCGGCGAGGAATGGTTGCGTTTTTCGGCGCGGCATGGTATAATAGACGGAAAGAACACGGAAGGAGTTGCGTGAAATGGACGGCAAAAAGATCATGATGAGCGGCATTCAGCCGAGCGGAATTCTGACGATTGGGAATTATCTCGGGGCGATCCGCAACTGGAAAAAGCTGCAGCAGGACTTCGATTGCGTCTATATGCTGGCGGATCTCCATACGCTGACCGTCCGCCAGGACCCCGCCGCGCTTCGGAAAAACACGATGGAGCTCACCGCTCTCTATCTGGCGTGCGGGCTGGATCCCGCGCAGTCCGCGGTGTTTTTGCAGTCGCACGTCCCCGCGCACGCGGAGCTTACCTGGGTGCTGAATATGATCACCTACCCCGGCGAGCTCACCCGCATGACGCAGTTTAAGGATAAAAGTTTAAAACACGAAGACAATATCAACATGGCGCTCATGGATTACCCCGTCCTGATGGCGGCGGATATCCTTCTTTACCAGTCCGATCTCGTCCCCGTCGGCGCCGATCAGAAACAGCACCTCGAACTCGCGCGGGACCTCGCGGTGCGCTTCAACAACCGCTACGGGGAGACGTTCAAGGTGCCCGAGCCGTACATCGCGGACACGGGCGCGCGCGTGATGAGCCTGCAGGAGCCGGGGCGCAAGATGAGCAAGTCGGATGAAAACCCCAACGCCTTCATCTCCATGGACGACGACCGCGAAACCGTCATCCGCAAGTTCAGGCGCGCGGTCACGGACAGCGACACGCGCATCGTCGCCGCCGAGGACAAGCCCGGCATTTCCAACCTGCTCACCATTTACAGCCTGTTTGCGAACAAGACGGTGAAGGAGGCGGAGCGGGAGTTCGAGGGAAAGGGCTACGGCGAATTCAAACTTGCGGTCGGCGAAACGGTGGCGGACGCGCTGGAGCCCGTCCGGGCGGAAAAAAATCGGCTGCTGGCGGATAAGGGCTACCTGGAAGGCGTCCTGAAAGAGGGGGCGGAGCGCGCCGCGCGCATGGCGTACCGCACGCTCGGGAAAGTTTATAAAAAAGTGGGGCTTCTCCCGCGGGCGAGGGGCTGATGTTCGGCTATATCCGCACGGATCCCGCCTATCTTTACGGGAAAGACGATATTTTATACCGCGCGTTTTACTGCGGGCTCTGCAAGTCGATCGGCAAAAGCTGCGGCCAGCGCGCCCGCTTCGCGCTTAATTACGATCTCACCTTTCTGTCCGCTTTCGCCCATAACGTATGCGGCGAAGACGTGCAGATCGAGCGCCAGCGCTGCGTTATGCACTGGTTTCGGAAACGCCCCATGGCGGGGGTAGACGCGCTTTCGGTGCGCGTGGCGCACCTCAACGTGATCCTGACTTACCATAAGCTCTCGGACGACGTGCTGGATTCCGGCCGCCGCCGCGGGCTCCGCGCGTTTTTCTCCGGGGCATACCGCAGGGCGCGCGCCGCCGAACCCGAATTCGACCGCATCGTAGCCGAGCGATACGGGGAACTGATCCGGCTGGAGCGGGAGGGGTGCGACGGCATCGACCGCGCGGCGGATCCCTTCGGGCAGATGCTCTCCGATCTGTCGGTCGCCCTGATGGGGGACCGCGCGGATGAAAACGTCAAGAGGGTCTTTTACGGCGTGGGGAAGTGGATCTATCTCATCGACGCGCTGGACGATATCGACAAGGATTTAAAGAAAAAGAACTTTAACCCCTTCGTTTCCTCCTATCCGGAGGTGAAGGGAAAGCAGTCGTTTATCGCGGAGCATAAGAGCGATTTGGAGTTTTTATTCGGCTCCGTGCTCTATGAGATCGCGAACGGAGCGCAGAGCGTTTCCTACGCGTTCAATCACGATCTGACGGACAATATTTTGGCGAGAGGGCTGATGGGGAATACCAAACGAATCATGGAGTGTGAATCATGCAGGAAAACTACAAAATCTTAGGACTGGAAGAGGGCGCGACGGCGGAGCAGGTCAGAGAGGCCTACGAGCGCCTGCGCGCGCGCTACGCGGAAGACCGTTTTCTGGACGGCGAGCGCGGAAACGAAGCGGCAAAAAATCTCACGCTGGTGGAGAGCGCTTACCGCGAAATCATGGCGGACATGGCTTCCCGCACGCACGCGGAGAACGAGAAATTCGATTATTCCTCCGTGGAAAAGTGCCTGAAACAGAACAACATTTCGGAGGCGCAGCGCCTTTTGGACGAGATCTCCGACCGCGATGCGGAATGGCATTATCTCCAGTCCGTCGTATTCTACCGCAAACAGTGGATGAACGACGCCAAAAAACAGCTGGAGATCGCCATGAATATGGAGCCCGCCAACCCAAAGTACAAGGAAAGCTATACCAAGCTGAAGGATAAGATCGCTTTTACCGAAAAGCAGTTTCAGTCGGGCAATGCGGCGCCGCAGTCGCACGGAAACGAGGAGATGATGGGGGGCAACGCCTGCTCGTCGTTTATGAATTTCTGCACCACGATGTGCTGCATGAATATGCTCTGCAACTGCTGCTGCGGCAGATGAACAGCCGCCTCATTGCGCTCTCCGCGGTTTCCGCCGGTCTTTCGGCTGTGTTTCTGACGCTGGGCGCTTATTTTCAAGTCGTCGATATTTTCTGTATCGTGCTGGCGGCGATTCCCGTCACCCTGCCGCTCTACCGGGAATCCCCTCTGGCGGCGGTGCTGTCCTTTCTGGCGGGCGGGCTGTTGGCGTTCATCTTCGCGGGGATGAACATCATGAGTCTCGTGTTCCCGGCGTATTTCGCGTTTTTCGGATGGCATCCCATCGTTAATTATCTGTTCAGAAAGAAAAACGTTCCCCGGTGGCTCGCCGTATCCGTCAAGTTCGTGTGGTTTATGGCGGTGTTTTTCGGGCTGTACTTTTACTATACGCTCATCATGAAGGTGGAGCCCTCCTATTATTTCGACTGGATCGCGGAATACATCTATTATCTCTGGGCGGCGCTCGGCGTGGTCGTGTTTTTCGTCTACGACGCGTTTATGACGGTCGTTCAGCGTGCAACGAATTATTATCTGAAAAAAATCGTAAAGTGATATGAACAAAAACCAGGAGGCAGTCGGCATCGTGACCGCGCTCGGCATGAGCGGGGAAGGTATTGTAAAACGGGAAAATATTCCCGTTTTTATTCCGTTTGCCCTTCCGGGGGAAGAAATCCGCTACCGCGTGGTGAAGGTGAAAAAGGGCTTTGCGTTCGGCAAGCTGCTGGAAGTTTTAAAACCTTCTCCCGACCGCAGAGAGCCCGTCTGCCCGGCGTTCGGCAGGTGCGGCGGGTGTCAGCTTCAGCACATGGATTATGCGGCCCAGCGCTCGTATAAGCGCGCCTATGTGGAAGATTGCTTCCGCAAGATCGCCTTTCTGGGGATTCAGGCGGAAGAGCCGGTCGCGCGGGGAGAACCCTATCGTTACCGCAACAAACTGCAGCTCCCCGCGGGGCAGGGCGGGACGTTCGGCTTTTACGCGGTCAACTCTCACCGCGTCGTGCCGATCGGGGACTGCCCCATTCAGCCCGCGTGGGCGCGGAAGATCATCGCTCTTTTTTCCGCTTACTGCGCGGAATGCGGCGTGGTTGCGTACGACGAGGCGGCGCGGACGGGGTTTCTCCGCCATATCGTCGTGCGGGAGGTCTCCGGAAAAATGATGATAGCGGTCGTCGGCACGAGCGAGCGCCTGCCCGGCAGGGAAAAACTGATCGGCATGCTGAACGGCGCCTTTCCCTCCGTCACATTGTATCTCAACGTGAACGACAGGGACACCAACGTGATTTTCGGCCCCCGTTTTATTCTTCTGAGCGGCGAACCGCGCTATCGCGTCAACGTGTTCGGGATAGCGTGCGAATTCGGCGTAGAGAGCTTTCTGCAGGTCAATTTCGCGGTTGCCGAGGCGCTTTATCGCGACGCGGTGCTGGCAGCTTCTCCCGACGGGGACACGACGGTGGTGGACGCCTACAGCGGAGCGGGGCTGATGACGGCGATGCTCGCGCGCGGCGCAAAGCGCGCGATCGGCATAGAGTGCGTCCGGGAAGCGGTGGAATGCGCGGACCGCGTGGCCGCGCTGAACGGGCTGGAGGGCAGAATGGAAAATATCTGCGCCGCCTGCGAGGACGTCCTTCCCGCGCTGGTGCGGGATCTGCGCGGTCGGGGAGAAAAGCTGGCGGTCGTGCTGGATCCTCCGCGCAAGGGCTGCGATTGGTCGGTGATTGAAGCCATTGCCCGGGCAGAGCCCGACCGTGTGGTATACGTGTCCTGCAATCCCGCCACGCTCGCGCGGGACGTCGGACTGCTGACGGGGGCGCTCGTGCGGACGGAAAAGGGCATCGTGCGCGCGGATTGCCCCGCCATGCGGTATGAAGTCGCGTTTGTCCGCCCGTTTGACATGTTTCCGCAGACGGCAAACGTGGAGACGCTGGTGCTGCTCCGTCGGCGCGGGGCGGAATCTTGATTTTGTTTGCGGGAGGAATCGGATGGAATCGGTCTTAGAGACAAAGCGCCTGCTTCTCAGGCGGCTGGAGCGGGCGGATTTCGGCGCGCTCTGTGAAATTTTGCAGGACGCGGAAGTCATGTACGCCTATGAACACGCCTTTTCGGACGAAGAGGTGCGGGAATGGCTGGAACGCCAGCTGGCGCGCTACGACCGCTATGGATTCGGACTGTGGGCGGTTATCCTGAAAGAGACCGGCAAGCTGATCGGACAGTGCGGGCTCACCATGCAGCCCTGCCCGGAAAAAGAAGTGATCGAGGTGGGGTATCTTTTTCAGAAGGCGTACTGGCACCGCGGCTACGCGACGGAGGCGGCGGTTGCCTGTAAAGAATATGCGTTTGACGTATTGGGCGCGGAAGAAGTGTATTCCATCATCCGCGACAACAATTTCGCCTCGCAGCGCGTGGCGCTCCGCAACGGCATGGAACTGCGCGGCCGGTTTACCAAACACTATTACGGCATGGATATGCCGCATCTCGTCTACTCTGCGCGGAAAGCGGACGCGCAGTCAAAATAAGCCCGCCGCTTTGCGCGGAGAAGGATACTCGGATGAATTATCTCTTTTATGACCTGGAATGCGCCAGCTTTGCGGGCGGCGGTAAAATCTGCGAATTCGGCTATGTGCTCACGGACGGATCGTTCCGCCTCCTGGAAAAGGCGAATCTGCTCATCAATCCGGGGATCGGCCCGGGGGAATGGGACTGGTACGCGCTGAAGAAGGTGCTGACGCATTCCCGCCCGGAATACGAAGCGCAGAAGAAATTTCCGCATTACGCGGACAAAATCCGCGCGCTCTTCGAGGGTGCCGTGGCGGTTGGCCACACGATCGACGGAGATGCGCAGTATCTTCTGGATGAGTGCGCCAGATACGGCGTAAAGGCGTGGGATTACCGGTACGTCGACATCCGCGCGGTCGACGTCGCTTTGGCGCCGGGGGAGGGACGCGCCCTCTCCAAGATCGCGGAGGCGTGCGGCTGTCCGGCGGAAGTGTATCACGACGCCCTCGCGGACGCGGAGACGGGGCTCGCCGTCTGCCGCCGCTGGACGGCGGAAAGCGGCGAGACGCCGGAGGCCTTTTTCGGGCGGTTTCCCTCTGCCTGCGGGATCGTGACGGACAGCCGTATTTTTCTGGTGCGCGGGGGAAGAATGCTGGAACGCGGCGTGCTGACGCCCGAGCGGCACAATGAGATGCGCGGGGCAAACAAAAAGATCTTCCGGCTCTTCTGTTCCAAATATCATCCCAAAAAGCCCGCGCGCATTCTGAAGGGGAAGCGGATTTTTCTGGATCCCGCATATACGCAGGGGCATTACCGGGAATCTTTGGCGCTCGCCCGGAGGATCGCCGATTTCGGCGGTAAGATAGCGATGAGCGCGGCACACTGCGACGAATATGTCTTCTGCTTTCAGCCGCCGGAGCTCTCCGCAAACGAAGAGGGGAATTTGCCCGCAATGCGTGAATTTTCCGCTTTTTTGCGGGAAATCGGACTTGACCAGGCAGATCTGTCTCTGCTGCCCGCGCCCGATCTTTCCTTTCTGAACCGCTATGCGACGATTTTATCCGAAGAAGAAATTATGTCTTTTTTAAAAAACAAAAAAGTAATATAATAACTGATTATTTTTAATATTATTATGTCAGACAAAATTGAACCGGAAAACTACAGACTGAACTTTGAATTGGTGCCGGACAGCTGCTGGTGCTCCAATTTGAGGACGCTGTTTCCCGCGGAATGGGATAAAATCCGCAGGGATGCCTATGCGCGGGCAGGCGGGCGCTGCATGATCTGCGGCAGGGAGGCGCGGCGGCTGGAAGCGCACGAGCGCTGGGCGTATGACGAAGAAAATGCCGTTCAGCGGCTGACGGATGTCGTCGCGCTCTGCCATCGCTGTCATGAGGCGGTCCATATCGGGCGCGCGCAGGCGACGGGAAGAGGGCGCGAAGCGGAGGATTGGTTCATGAAAGTCAACGGCGTGAATTACGCTGCGCTCCGCGCGGCGCTCGGGCGGGCGAACGAAGATCACCGCCGCAGAAATCAGATTGCCGAATGGAAGTTGGATCTCTCCTGGCTGAAGCGTTACTTATGAAGGAACTTGTTTTGAACGGCCGCAAAGTTCGCTGCGAGCTGGCGCGAAAAGACGTAAAGAACGTCAACATCCGCGTCGGCAGGGATTGCGTCGTGCGCGTGTCCGCGCCGCGCCGCTGTCCCGCCGAAGAGGTGATGCGCGTGCTTTACGGAAGGGAAAAGTGGATTCTGGCGGCGCTTGACCGCTTTCAGAGGCGTGAAACTGCCGTCCATCGCTATGCGGATGGGGAGGTGCTGGAGCTGTTCGGGGAGCCCTTTCAAATCGCTCTGCGCGCGGGGAAGCGAAATGACGCGGAAGCAAAGGACGGCGTTTTATATCTTGTTCTCCGCGATCCTGCGGATGAATCCGCGCGGCAGAGACTGGCTTCGGCGTGGCGTGACGAGATGTGCAGACGGGAGATTTCCGCGCTGTGTGCGCGCGCATATCCGGCGTTCCGCGCCCGCGGCGTGCCTTATCCGGCGATTGCCTTCCGGCGCATGCGGGCCCGCTGGGGAAGCTGTATGTATCAAAAGCGCAGGCTGATTTTTAATCTTAACCTGGCGGACGTGCCGCTCGGCGCCGCGGAGTACGTGGTTTTTCACGAGTTTGCACATCTGCTTCAGCCCGACCATTCCGCGGCGTTTTATCGGATTTTGGACGAAGTTTTGCCCGACTGGCGGGACAGGCGCCGTATTTTGAAAAATTTTTAGGAGGAAAATAATTTGATTTCCATCGACAGGCTCAGAACGCTCGCCCGCCTGGTCAAGGCGAAGGATATCGTAGTCAAAGAACTGATGGCGCCCAAGCGCGGCAACGGCGTGTTTGAGCCGCATAAGTTCTCCAAAAAAGTAAAAACAGAGCGCTTTCTGGCGGACGGGTTTCCCTGCGTCACGGTCGAGGGCGGCGCGTTCAACGGAAAACACGTCGTTTTTTTTCACGGCGGATCGTATATTTCGGAGGGGCTCACCGTTCACCGGCGTTTTATCGAGCGGTTGGCGACGGAATACGGCTATCGCGTGACGTACGTCGATTATCCGCTGGCTCCGGAGCACGTCGCCGTCCGCACGCTTGCCGTCGCGCGGCTTGCGTACGAGGCGCTCCGCGCAAAGCATCCGCAGGACGGATTTGTCCTCATGGGGGATTCCGCAGGGGGCGGTCTGGCGCTCTCTTTGCTGCAGATCCTGAAAAAAGAGAATGCGGCGATGCCGGAATGCACCGTGCTTCTGTCTCCCTGGCTGGATCTCTCCCTTTCTCATCCGGATGCGCCGCTGTATGAACAGAAAGATCCGACGCTCTCCGTCGCGGGGCTGCGGTATGCGGGGGAGCGCTATCGCGGGGAATTGGATGAGCGCGATCCTCTGGTTTCGCCGCTGTTCGGCGGCCTTGTCGGTCTCGGCAGAATCTTCGTGTCTGTCGGAACGGACGAGCTGTTTTGTCCGGACTGCCTGTATTTTTATCAGCGATGCCGCGGCTGCGAGGGGACGGATGTCCGTTTGTTTGTGTTTGAAGAGATGTTTCACGATTTCGTCATGATCCCGATGAAGAGCTCCAAAGAGGCGATGCGGCTGATCGATCTGTTTATCCGCGGGGAAGACGGGGATGAAAAAGAAGTTCATATCGTGACCGCTTCCACTTAATATTAAAAAGAATTATTTTATCTGACAATTTCATATTATATTATGTCTGTCATAATAATGTCTGAAACGCGCTGTCCGGCGCGTTTTTTTTCGTTTGGTATCATTCGCAATCTCCCTCTCATAAAATGTAAGAGTAAAAAGGGGGCTTTATGCAAAACAGAGACTTGATCGTCAAAAAGCATCTGCAGAACGGCGTCTTGATCGTCGATCCGCATTCCGTCTGGATCGATCCTTCCGTCCATATCGCGGCGGGCGTCGTCATTCACCCGAACAACACGATCTTAGGGGATACCGAGATTGCGGAAGGCGTCGTCCTGGAACCGAACAATCAGATCGAGAACAGCGTAATCGGCGCGCGCGTGCGCATCAATTCCTCCGTCGTGCGGGATTCGGCGATCGCCTCCGATACGGCCGTGGGGCCTTTCGCCCATATCCGCGGCCGTTCTCTGGTCGGAAAACGGTGCAGGATCGGCAATTTTGTGGAGCTGAAGAACGCGGAGCTCGGAGAGGGGGTCAAGGTGGCGCATCTGTCCTATATCGGGGACGCGACCGTCGGCGAACACACGAACGTCGGCTGCGGCGTGGTGTTCTGCAACTACGACGGAAAAAACAAATATCATACCTTTGTCGGCAAGCGCTGCTTTATCGGCAGCAACTGCAATCTGATCGCGCCGCTGCGCATCGGCGACGGCAGTTTTCTCGCCGCCGGCACGACCGTACATAAAGACGTGGAGGAGGGGCGCTTCGTGATCGGGCGCATGCGCCAGGAGGAAAACGCTTTTTTGGCGGAGAAATATCTGGGGAGGAAAAACTAGATGGAGGGATATTTCGGTACGGACGGCATCCGCGGCATCGCGAACGAGTTTCTGACCGGCGAGCTCGCCTCCAGGGCGGGCAACGCCGTCGCACAGCTGAGAGAACGCCCCTTGATTTTGGTCGGGAGAGATACCCGCATTTCGGGGGATATGCTCGCGCTCGCCTTTTCCAGCGGGGCGATCGCGGCGGGGGCGACGGTCTTCGATCTCGGCGTCATTCCCACGGCGGGCGTCGCCTATTGTACGCGCCTGCTGAACGCCGATTTCGGCGTGGTGATCAGCGCTTCGCACAATCCTCCCGCGTTTAACGGCATCAAGCTGTTTGACCGCCGCGGCTTTAAGCTGTCCGAAGAGACCGAGCGGCTGATCGAACACAACATGAACGCGCCCTTTCTGGCGGAGAACGCGCGCATCGGCAAATACGTGCAGAAATACCAGTTTGCCGATCTCTACGTGTCCGATCTCGCCGCACGCGGCGTTCCGCTGGAAGGGATGAAAGTCGTCCTCGACTGCGCAAACGGCGGGGCGTATAAAGTCGCGCCGACGGTATTCCGGCGGCTGGGCGCAGCGGTCACCGCGATCAACACGGGGAAATCCGGCTTCGATATCAACGAGAACGCCGGCGCGCTTCACCCCGAGGTGCTGGCGGAAGCGGTCAGGGAGGAGAAGGCAGACGTCGGATTTGCATACGACGGAGACGCCGACCGTCTCATCGCGGCGGACGAACGGGGAGAAATCGTGGACGGCGACCGCATTCTCTATCTTCTCGCGTGCGATTACCGCGAAAAAGGCCGCCTCGACAATCAGCTGGTGATCGGCACTTCGCATACCAATATGGGCGTACAGGTGGCGCTCAAGGCGCTGGGGATTGAACTGATGCGCAGCGACGTCGGCGATAAGTACGTCATCGAGATGATGGAAAAGACGGGCGCCGTGCTGGGCGGGGAGCAGTCTGGCCACATCATTCTCGGGGACATCGCGACGACGGGCGACGGAATTTTGACCTCCGTCCGCATCGCGGCGCTGCTGAAAGAGAAACGGGAGCCGTTTTCGGCGCTTTCTTCTGTGGCGCTTTTCCCGCAGGCGAATTTGAATGTGCGCGTGCGGGATAAGCTGCGCGTATTGAACGACGAATCGCTCGCCGGCATTCTCGCGGAGGAGCGGGAAGCGCTCGCGGGGGACGGCAGGATCATCATCCGCGCTTCGGGCACGGAGCCGGTGATCCGCATTCTCGTGGAGACTGCCTCCCGCGGGCAGTCGGACGCCGTCGCACGGCGGATCGCCCGCGCGGTGGAGGAGCTGGAAAAGTAATATAATTTTAGAGAGAAAAGAGCCGCTTTTTCGCAAAAGCGGCTCTTTTCCATGTGAAAGATTGCAAAAACCGAAAAAATATGCTACAATAATAAAATCAGAATTGAGCAACATATAGTTTCGGAGCATAAATGAAGCGAAAAAACTGGTATCCGCTGGATAACGCGGCAAAATTATATCCGGCGGTGAGCAATGCGCGCCGCCCGTATCAGTTCTTTTTTTCGGCGCTGATGGCGGAAGAAGTGAGGAAGGAATCGCTGGAGCTGGCGGTAAACCGCATTCTGGCGCGCGTTCCCACTTTCCGTACGCGCCTGAAAAAGGGGATTTTCTGGTATTATCTCGAAGAAAACAAACTTCCCTTTCTCGTAAGAGAAGAGCCCGCCGATTTTCTCGGCTACAGGGACGCCCGCGAAAACAACGATTATCTCTTTTCCGTCTATTACCGCGCCAACAAGATTACGCTGGTGTGTTTTCACGCGCTTTCAGACGGCGGAGGGGCGATGTCCGTCTTTCAGGAAATTCTCTTTGAATATCTGCGGATCGAGGGGAAGGAGATCGATACCGAGGGGCTGATCAAGCCGGCGGAGGCTCCTCTGCACTATCACGAGGCGGAGGATAACTTCGTCAAGTATTACGTCAAGACAAAGCGCAAGGAACCCAAGGAGCGCCGCCCGGCTTATGCGGACGGAACGCCGTTTCCCTACGACGGATACGGCATCATCACCGCAAAGCTCTCGCTGTCCGATCTGAAGGCGGTTGCGAAGGGATACGGCGCCACGCTCACGGAATATTTCTGCGGGCTGTACATGTATTGCTTTTTCAAAAATTTTCTCGAAAACACCCGTTCCAAGAACAAACTCGTCACGGTCGTCGCGCCCCTCAATATGCGCACGCGCTATCCGTCGGACACGCTGCGCAATTTTACCCTGTTCGTCCGCATGAGCCACGATTTTTCGGAAGAGATCGGGCTTGAGGACTGCATCCGCCTCTGTTCGGAGCAGATGAAGGCGGGTTCCGAGCGCGAGCGGCTGGATTCTCTGATGTACTCCAACGTCAGAATACAGAAAAACCCGCTGATGAAAATAGCGCCGCTTTTTCTGAAAGATATCGTGATCCGCATGGCGTATCATTTCGTCGGGGAGACGCTGCAGTCCTGCAATCTCTCCAACGTCGGACTGGTCACGCTGCCGGAGAGCGTCCGCCCGCACGTGAAAGATTTGTTTTTCGGCATTTCGCCCTCATACACCTGCAAAGAGCAGCTCGGGGCGATCGGCTACGGCGATCACGTCAACCTGACGTTTACCCGCATGATCGTGGAAAATTCGATGGAAGCGACGTTCATCGGCGAGCTGACGCGCGCGGGGATCGGAACGGAGGTCTCCAGCAATTATTGGGAGAAGAACCTATGAAGCACTGCAAGCACTGCAACGTCGACGTCAACGACACCAAGGATTACTGCCCTCTGTGCTTCAACCGGCTGGAGGGAGAGCGGGATGAACGCCCCGCACTGTATCTGGAACGGGAGAACAATAACCGCGGCCGCAAAAACAGCCACATTCTGCGGAACATCTTTCTGTTCCTCGCGATCTGCACGCTCATCGTGTGCACCTTCGTCGACTATCAGACGGGATGGAGCCGATGGAGCGTGATCGTGGATTTTTCCATTCTGTACGTCTGGATCCTCGTCGCGCACACCATCATCAGCCGCCGCAGCGCCTTTGAAAAGATCTTTTTTCAGCTGATAGGGCTGACCTGCCTGCTGCTTTCGGTCGCGTTCGTCGGCGGGGAGGGAAACTGGTTCATTCCCTACGTGCTTCCCTCCGTCATGCTGGCGACGACGACCGTCCTGGTATTTATACTGATGATTTCAAAGGAACGCAATCTCTACGTCAGCGGCTTTTTCATCATCTTTCTGCTGCTCGCCGTCGTCTCCGTCGTGATGGTGTTCGCGGGCTTCAGCGCGCCGTTCACGCTGCTGAACAATATCAATATCATGTATTCCGGACTGGCGGCGCTCGGCACGCTGCTGTTCGGCTTCAAAATCATCAAGGCCGATCTCGAAAAAAAATTTCACCTGGGATAAGAGGAGGGAAGTATGTTTGGATTAAGAAGCGACGGCGTCAAAGTAAAATGCGCCGATCCCATCGACAAAATCGTTCCGCACATCATGAAGGAGCGGTCCGATTCCATGAACAATACCGTCATCGAGCAGCGCGTCGAGTCGTTCGACGCCTGGATCGACGACGTTTACCGCCGCACGGGCGTGGAATTCAACTACATGCACATCGTGCTCGCGAGCATCGTGCGGCTGTATGCGCTCCGCCCGCGGCTCAACCGCTTCGTCATGAACGGCAGGGTGTTCCAGCGCCACGGAATCTACGCCTCTTTCACCGTCAAACAGGCGCTGAAAGAGGATGCGCCCGATCTGACGATCAAGATCCGCTTTACCGGGCAGGAGAGCATTTTTGAAGTCAAAGAGAAGATGGATGAAGCCATCCGCAGCGCCATCGCCGCGAACAGGGAGAACGGCTCTACCAAGGTCGCGGGCATCCTGACGGCGGTGCCGAATTTTCTCATCAAATTCCTGGTCTGGTCCGTGAAGTGCATGGACCGGCACGGGATCATCCCCGGATCCATTCTGAAAGTCAGCCCCTTCCACACCAGCTTTTATCTCACGAACTTAAAGTCGGTCAAGGGGGAATGGATCTTTCATCACCTCTACAACTTCGGCACGGTCGGCCTGTTCGTCAGCATGGGGAAGGAAAAACTGGAGCCGGTCGTCGAAAACGGCGCGCTTTCGGTGGGCAAAGTCATGAAAATGGGCATCACCGCGGACGAGCGCTACTGCGACGGGTTTTACTTTATACAGACCCTGCGGGCCTGGCGGAAATACATGGGCGATCCCTCGCTCCTGGAAGAGCGGCTGGATATCGAGCCCTTTGAAAGTCCGAAGGAGCGCAAAAAACGCCTGAAAGAGGAACAAAAGGAGCAGAAGAAGAGACAGCAAGCATGATCCGAAGATTTTTTACTTATTACAGGCCGCATAAAAAACTGTTCGCGCTGGATCTGATCTGTTCGTTCATCGTGGCGGTCTGCAACATCTTTTATCCGATTATAACGAAGAACGTGCTCCGCACTTATACGGGGGACGCCGCGGAAGCGTCGCTCTCCTTTTTGCTGACCTGGGCGGGCGTGCTCGCCGCGATCTACGTCGTCAAGAGCGTTCTCATCTATATTATCGACTACTGGGGGCACTCGCTGGGCGTGCGCATCCAGGGGGATATGCGCAGGCAGATGTTCGCCAAGCTGCAGCGCCTTCCGTTTTCGTATTTCGATGAAAACAAGACGGGTTCCATCATGTCCCGCCTCATCAACGATCTGTTCGAGATCTCCGAACTGGCGCATCACGGGCCGGAAGATCTCTTTCTCGCCGTCATTACGATCATCGGCGCGTTTATCGCTCTTTGTTTCGTCAACCCGCTGCTGACGGTGATTCTGTTCGTCTGCATTCCCTTTATCGTGCTGTTTGCAGTGCTTTCCCGCAAGGGGATGCTCGGGGCGTTCCGCAAAATGAGGGAAGAGCAGAGCGAGATCAACAGCGAAGTGGAGAGCGCCATTTCCGGCATGCGGATCTCCCGCGCCTATACGGCGGAAGCGCACGAGAGCGAGAAGTTCGATCGCTCCAACGTGCGCTATCAGGCGGCCCGCTGCGGCGCGTACAGAGAAATGGCCAAGTTCCACTGTTTGATGGAGCTGTTCGGCGATTTTCTCTATTTTCTCGTCTTTCTGGCGGGAGGGCTGTTCTTCTTTTACGGCAGGATAGACGCCTTTGAACTCACAGAATACATTTTGTTCGTCACCACGCTGATCACGCCGATCAAAACGCTCGTCTCCATTTTCGAGCAGATCACCGCGGGGGCCTCCGGCTTCGTGCGTTTTTGCGGCGTCATGGATCTGGCGGATGAGGAAGAGGCGAAGGAGCCCGTCTCCGTCGGGCGGCTGAAAGGGGAAATCGAATTTCAGAACGTCTCCTTTTCGTATACCGCGCGCGAGGGGGAACAGGCCGGGGAGCGCGTGATCTCTCACCTCGATCTGACCGTGCATGCGGGCGAAACGCTCGCGCTGGTCGGCCCTTCCGGCGGTGGAAAGAGCACCTTGTGCCATCTCATTCCCCGTTTTTACGAGGTCTCGGAGGGAAAGGTGACCATAGACGGCATCGACGTCAGGGAGATGTCCCGCTTCGATCTGAGAAGAAACGTGGGGATCGTCGCGCAGGACGTCTTTCTGTTCGCGGGCTCCATACGGGAGAATATCGCTTACGGAGACCTGAACGCGACGGAAGAGCAGATCGTTGAGGCGGCGAAGCGGGCGAAGATTCACGATTTCGTCGCAAGCCTGCCGGAGGGATACGATACGTATGTGGGAGAGCGCGGCGTCCGCCTGTCGGGCGGCCAGCGCCAGCGGATCTCCATCGCGCGCATTTTTCTGAAAAATCCTCCCATTCTGATTCTGGACGAGGCGACTTCCGCGCTGGATAACGTGACCGAGCTCTCCATTCAGCGCTCGCTCTCCGAGCTCTCCGAAGGGCGCACCACCATCGTCGTGGCGCATCGCCTTTCCACCGTCCGCAATGCGGATGAGATCATCGTGCTGACGCAGGACGGCGTGGCGGAGCGCGGCTCGCACGCCCGGCTGATGGAGCAAAAGGGCATTTACTACGATCTGAACAACGCGCAGAGCGCGATCGACGGATACCGGACGGAAAGCTGAGCGTCCCCGCAATAGTCCGGAATCGGCGGTGCGCTGTCTGAAGAAAGGCATCTCTTGCTGCAAACTGCCTTGTTCCGGACGAAAAACAGCGTTTTTTCCGGCCTTTGCGTGTCTAGTATAGGTTTAATTATTATTCTTGATTGTGTAATGACATTTTTTGGATCAAGTGC
>ERZ1106952.81-NODE-81-length-73130-cov-4.070174_pt1 | contig 73130 bp, 88 predicted proteins | sample MGYA00403677_ERZ1106952 | MGnify/ENA primary metagenome ERZ1106952 (study PRJEB35170, sample SAMEA104062415) | human gut metagenome | biome: human gut; feature: human-associated habitat; material: faeces | place: Denmark | collected 2012-05-14 ... | reverse complement strand
AATGAAGAACCAACACAAAGTTTTATAACCATACAAAATTAAGTAGGTATAAAACCTCAAATTATTATTTTACACATTTGTATGGTTTTAGCGAGTGACATTAACACATTGATATATTTCAAACAAAATGCTTTTACGTCAACATCCTCACCATTAGGACGTAAAATCGCCCTTACATATTATAAAATATGTATATTATTTCTTTTTCTTATTAACGAAATTATCTGACCTAGCAATATTAATACTAGCATTATGATCCGCATTTAATTCTAGGCCACAATTAATACATTTAAACTTAGCCTGTGTAGGTCTATTTTCTTTATCTACATGACCACATTTACTGCAAGTTTGTGATGTATAGGCAGGATCAACATATCTAACTTTAATTCCTTCTCTTTCAGCTTTATATTCAATCATATTTTGCAATTCATAATATGACCAAGATGAAAGGATAGCATCTTCAAACCCGTTCTTAGTTAGATGTTCTAAATTGATAAATTCACATCCATTATCTTTAGCAAATTTAACAATTTTATTCGATAGTTGATGATTATAGGTTTTAGCAAAATTTCGTTCTTTGTCTCTGAGGCTATTGATGGCTTGTAATTTCTTTTTACGTCCTTTACCGCCTTTAACTAAACTCAGTGACTTATACAAACTTCTACGTCTACTTTTCATTTGTTGTCTTATTCTAAAGAAATCATTTGCTGAACCAATACCACTTCTCACATAAGTAGTATCTGATAAACATACATATGCAGGTGTAGCAATACCTAAGTCTACTCCAAGTGTGCGTCCTGGAATGATTTCTGTTTTAGAATTTTTCTTAAATCTATAACTAACATTCATATACATATGACCTTTATCATCAAATTCAATGCTTGACTGGCTAACCCTGTATTCACCAGTTATGATTTTGTGTAAAGTGTGTTTAATTTCCATGTTTCTATTAGGGTTATTACCTAAAATAGCTTTAAATATAATCCCATCAAGCCAACGAATAAGAATATCATCACCATCATAGTAAAAATCTAACCATTTTCTTTTATTGTTGTCGTAACAAGCATCTTCATTACCACGTATCATTAATGGAAATGATCGTTTATAACTTATTAAACTACATTCACCTTTGGCATAACCCATTGAGAATGAATTTTTAAAATCATCTTTTACTTTCCTTACTACCGATGCAATAGTTGCAGATGAAGCAAAATCAAACTCATTTCGTATGATTTGATATAGGTCAGAGGTGTACTGTTCATGGAATTTAACATCAATATCAGTTCTATTAGCTGCTTTTTTATCAAATTCTTCACGAAGTTTACTTTTTTCTTCTTCAAGTTTAGCAATATCCTCAATAGCCTTTTGTTTTCTAGTCTGCTCTTTTTCTGTATTAGCGTCTTTGTCTGCAATCTGTTGTTTTTCACTTATCTTTTTATCAAGTTTAGCAATCTGAGACAATAATCTATTTTCTGCACCGCTATTGTACATACGCAATGTATTCTGTGTAGCTAATAAGCTCATACACATATTCAACGCAAGATACTGTTTATACATTTCGTCATGAATTAATTTGTATTTTCTGTTACGTTCATCTGGATCATCTTCAACTATGGCAATTTTAACTTTATTAGAAGCTCTAAAGATTTTTTCTTCTTTGTTATCTGTTTTTCCCATATTGTTGTTCTCCTTTATATTAAATTTCAAAATTCAATTTATAACCATGCAAAATTAAGTAAGTATAAAACTCGACCGCACTTGATTTAGCTCTGATGTATGTTTTATAACCATACAAAATTAAGTAGGTATAAAACAAAGCAACAAAATGAAGAACCAACACAAAGTTTTATAACCATACAAAATTAAGTAGGTATAAAACTAATGTAAATCGCTCATGTATAACATCGTGTTTTATAACCATACAAAATTAAGTAGGTATAAAACGAAAAATAAGTGATTAGATATTCTCTTATGTTTTACAACCATACAAAATTAAGTAGGTATAAAACATAGTTCCGAATCCTTTGGCATGAATTCCGTTTTATAACCATACAAAATTAAGTAGGTATAAAACCTCAAATTCACTATTTATACCTTTTATATGGTCTTATCGAGTGGTTATTAGACACTGTTCTATTAAAACAAAGTGTTATTACCTAATACCCTCAACATTAGGACATAAAATTGCCCTCACATCTAATGATGTGTAACTAAACATAGTATATTCAATTATGAAGCATTTTACAACACAGTTAACACATATTCTCTAATGTAATTTATGACATAAATTCTAACATTTTTAATAAATAGAAAAAAGAAGATGAATTACTCATCTTCTTCCACTTGTTTAACTGTAATTTTAATATAACAATTATTGAACATTTGTAAGTCAACTAATAAATCACGTTCTTCACCATCATCTGTAACGATAGTTCCATTATTCGTATATTCACCTTCAATTGTATATGAAGTTAATACTTTACGTGTAAACTTAGGATTTTGTTTAGCCATAACCATTCCCCCTTAGTATCTATATTAAATTATATGTAAAATATCAATAAAGTTGCTATTAATTTTCTAATTTAATTAGTATGAATAAATTATACTTATAGGTATAGTGGTATATTCTAAACGTATAAAAAAAAGAGGTATTAACCTCTTAACTATAATCCATATTTTTTAATTTGATCTATTTCATCAAGTAGTTTAGTTCCTCGTCTATTAAGCGCTTCTACTTGAATTTCTAAACGTGCTATCTTTTCTTTTTTTTGTCTAATCAATTCTGGATTAATCATATATTTTAAATCATTTTTACAGTAGAATAACATCCTTGAACATTTCAAATATTCACGTTTTACTTTTCTAAATTTCTTTTCTAACTTTTCCTCATCTGATAATATTTTAATACTTTTCTTCTTGTTATTTTTGTATTTATAATTACTACTTTTATTCATGTTAATACCTCTACACATATATATTATTCTACCTATATTATCTCTCTTTTCAATGCTTATATGAATAAATATATTTGTATATAATAAATGTATAAAAAAACAAATAAAACTACATTATACCTAAATCTTTAAATTTATTTTTAAATGTACCATTTTTTAATTCATCATAATAAATATAAATAACGGTATAGCCGCATTTCTCAGCAAACCTCTTTTTGTAAGAGTCTTTTCGTTGTTGATAATGAAAGTTCTCAATTGTTCCGTGAAAATAAGGAATAAATTCTAAGTGTTGTTGTCCTTGAATTTCCACAATGACTTTTAATTCTGGTATTTCAATATCATAAGGCATAACCCTATTTGTAATCGGATTAATACATTGCAAGGTTTCTCTTTGTCTTTTTATTGAAAAGTATTGGCTTAAATAATGTTCAATAATAGCTTCACCACTCGATCTATTAGATTTACAATTGTGAGACTTATTATTCAACATTTCACTATATAATTGCGCTTGTTCCTCACCACATTTTTTACAGATATAGTGAATATTAGGATCAGATTTTTTGCCACTTAAAGTTAAAAATTCTTTCAATGGATGCATACTCATAAACTGTTTGATATAAGCAGGGATACACTCTGTCCACTTTTCAAAATCATGATGTTTTTGTTCACAATTATCACGTTTGATTTCTTTTTTTAATTCGTTTCTTTCTTTTTTAGTAGAATGGCCTGTCATAAAACAACGTCTAACATCTTCCATTAAATAATCAATAATATCATCAACTTTATAAATTTGTTTTAAGTATACAATTTTACCATTAGAAAATCCATGTTTATAATTTATACCTTTGTCTTTTAATTTCTGATTTAGTGCTTTCTTTTTTCTGTTACAAGTATTACAAGTTTCTGTTTTAGCTTTATGAGGTCTATCACAAATAACACATATTTTAAAGTTCTTCTGTGTTACACTTTCTTCTTTTTTGGGTTTTCTCATATTTACATTACCTCTTTTAACTCATACTTATCCTTAATTCCAATAGTTATAAACAGTTATTTTTTTCTTTAAATACCTGTCTTAAGGTATACTAAGGCCTAGAGTAACTTTTTTTGAGAAATTTTTCACAATGTGAAAAAATAGTATAAAAAAAGACTCTAACATTCTGTCTTAAGTCCATACTTCTATTACCTCAAAAGACTCCCCTGCCTTCAAGTCCTAGTTCGTCTCGACAAACTCACACAACCTTAGTTAATGCTTTTAGACCGTAGATTTCTCAATGCTTGTTGTCTATTATTTGTCTTTGGTAATAGCTACCTAACCGCTAAAATCGCAGTAAAGGCGCCACCCACTGCCTTCCAAGTATGCGTTCCCATGTACCACATATTAAGGTCTATAGCTAATTTAACTTGTTCTTTGTCATCACGACAGAGGCTATAACCCACGCTTTAGGGTACGTTTTGAGTTGTCAAGGTCAAACGTAAAGAAAACACCACGCTATAGATATACACCCGCTCACTTTCATTACAGTACTCAGCCAAGCGAAACTGAAAGAACCTTCATTACTACAACTATCTGTAAATTTGTAGAATTATGTCTAAATATGTTGAGATTGAACTGTATTTGTAATATAATAGACGTGTTCTTAATATATTAAGTTTTTATTCTGTTCGCAAGGTGTTGGAAGCACCTTGCTTTTATTTTACCTTTTTATTCGACAATATTCAACGATTTAGCGCATTATGCACATAATTTATATATATTATACCTAGCAAATCAAGGTTATATTCTAAAAAATAATTGTAAAGTTATCAAAATATGGTATTATTTATATGTGCTATTTATTAATCGTCAAGCATGAATAATACGAAGTTGTCACACGATACCAAAAAAGACCAGATAAGCCTCGTTAATCTGGTCTTTTTTTATTATTTATTGAACCAAACTTTAATGTCGTAATCGTCACCTTTTACAACAATTTCATCTTTATCAATTGAAACTAATGAGTCTCCTAATTCTTGAATTGCTTGTTTAATTTTATTTATATTAGTAGCAACCGTATCGAATTTAGGGCATTCATTAACGCTTGCTTCAGACTTATTTTCTTTTTTAGCAGATTTAATATCTTCTTTAACTTGATCTACCACTTTATCTATAGTTTTATCGAAAATACTATCTAAGCAATCTTTAAGTTTTCCCGTCATTTCCTTACGCAAATCCTCTTTGGCCTTATCCATACGTCTTTCAACTTCTGCTGCCGAGATAGGTTCTTTGTCACTTAATCCTGCAAACATAGAATCAGACCAACCATTCTCAAAAGTGTCTTCTTCTAAATAATAAGTTCCGTCAACTGGATCGGCAACTCTAATAGTAAGTGTCTCACCACATAAACTAGCCATTGCACCTGTAAATGAATAAGCGCCATCTAAATTTCTTCCTGGGATACGACTATCATTTCCACGCAATTCATCATATTTTTCACGACTAATAATCTCTACTTTGTCACCTGCTTTATACAAACCTTTTGGTTTAGCTCCTTCTAATGAGTCTACGACTTCTTTTTCTGTTGCTAAGCCTTCAAACATAGAATCAGACCACCATTGACGAGGCACTCTTCCCTCTTTTATCACATATGTTCCGTCTTCATCTACTAATGCAATTGTAACAACCTTTCCGCATAACCTAGCCATTTGTTTAGTCATGTGACAAGTGTTGTCTAGTTTGGCAGCACGAATATGATCTCTTACACCACATAGCTCATCAAATTTCTCTTTACTGATAACTTTAACTTTATCTCCTGCTTTATACATAAATCATACCTCCTTATTTTTCTTTATTATACAACAAATAACCAAAAATTTAATTTTTGTGACAAAAAACGACAGAAAAAATCTGTCGTTTTGCTATATTAACCTGCATTTACTTGTTCACATTTCATATCTTCCATGTAAATTTCATTCATTTCACGTAAAATACGTTCAGGATTTGTTGCTGCAATAACACGTTTAGGAATATAAGGGCAAATTTTATTTAATTTACCTGTCATTCCATGATTAATCCATTCTACAAATACATAGGCATACTTAACACCTTTAAAGAAATCATCCTTATAAGTACGTCTACACTCACAGAATTTACAATTAGGAAGTCTTTCTCTCAGTTTAGCTAAGACATGAGGGTGTCCACCAATAATTAAAATATCCGATCTATTTAAATGATCCACCGTCAATGACTCTTCTGTTGCAGGAATTTGTTCTAGTAAATGTTCCTGCTCTTGTACTTTAATTAAAAGTGTTTCAACCATTTCTCTTAACTGAGCATTGTTTTGTAAATATTCTTTATTTTCCTCTGTTAAACGTTGATTTTTACGGTTTAATTCAACGATTTGCTGTTGACTATCTTTAAGTTTGTTTTGTGTTTCCTTACGTGCTGTATCTTTTGCAGTATTTAATTCAGTTTGAAGCTGTTTATTGATTTGTTTTTGAAGTTTCAGCTCTTTTTTAAACTTCTTCATTTCCTGCTCTAATGAATTAAGTGAAATTACATCTGTATTTGACTTTGCATTGAAATACGCTTCACGATTTTCATTGTGAAACTTAGCAGTAATGTAGCTAGACACAAATGATATGAAGTGTGTGTCTAAAACATCTAATAATTCATCGTCTAATTCGTCTGGATATTCGATTAATTCATTAATAATTTCATCTTTATCTTTTTCCATAAACTTCATAATTGATTTTTTATCATTGTTCAATCTATCGAATAAGTCTTTTAATGTTTCATCACTAGATTTAAGACTGTAATACTGGTGATAAGTAATCAATACTAGCAATATTTCATTTATCTCAGCAGTAGTTAAGGTAATTTTATCTCTTTTAGTAATATTCATCCCTAACATATGATTTTTTGCCTTAGCAATAGTATCACCAAAAGTCATTGATTCTATGTTTTTTGAAGTATACAGGCAATCATCAATATATTTTGCTAATGGTTGTTCCAAATACTCAGAATATTGCTTATTATAGGCAGATATTTTCTTTAAAATAGTCTTATCGCTCATCTTTTCAAAGACAGTAATCATATTTCTAGCCCAAATTTCCTTACCCTCATCCTCAGTAAAGAATTTATGAACCAATGAACTCCATTTTTTATGCAATTTATTGATTTTCTCATCATCAAATTCTACATTTAATAAGTCGAAAATGTATTTTGCCACACAAAATGCCTCAGCTCTTGCAAATGAAAGAGTATCTGTATCAAGTGGATCATAAAAACCTTTAAATAATAGTTCATTTTTCTTCTTATTAAGTTCTTCGCTCACGTTTACATTAACTATTTTAGATAATTCTTTATACATTTTCTTATGTTCAGGTATTCCCATAAGGATAGATTTTAATTCTAATCGCAATTCTTCATTCTCTTTAGCGTGTTCAAATAAACAATAAGCTAAATTATTTCCATATTCATATGTCAATGACATAGATTTTAAGATTGGGTGCGAATAATATTTGTAATTTTTACGATTAATCCAAGCTAAAGGAAATCGTCTATGTAATCCCTCAACTCTTGATGGCGCATAATTATGAACACATACCCCTAAAAATAGGGATTGTGCTTCTAGTTTCATATCTTTCACTTTCATTATGGTATCATCCCTCATTTTCTTATTTTAGTTTTATGTTACATTTATTTTTAAATCTTGTCAAATATTTCTATATTTGTAAAAATTAAACATTCAACACTTAGTAACTATACTTTAATATATGCAAAAATTAGAATTTTAATACCAATTTTTAATATTTGAAAATATATGTGAAAATTTTCACTAAATACACCAAAAATAGCTTAAAAATCGCAGAAAATTCGACAAAAAACGACAAAAAATGGGCTAAAATCGCCAATTTTTAGCGAAAAATAGCCCATTTTTCTGATTAAAACATGTCTTTTAATGTGTACCCTACAATTTCATGATTATACCATAAAAAAAGAGTGAATTAACTTCACTCTTTTGATCCACTTTCTATGTAGTATAACCCCATGCAAATTGCATCTGAAATATCATCTTTCACTGTAAGATTATACTTGTCTTTAACTAATTGCTTAGATAATGACTTCCATTCAGTTCGATTTAATCTTTTCTTAGAAACCTCAATATGCTTCCTTATAATACTTCTCCAAGTCGAGGAATGGATGATTTTATATTTAACCTGGTTAATATTGCAAAGAAGGATTAAAGCTCCTAATAACATGGATAACTTTTTATGTGTTGCTGAATTTGTTTGATTGGCAACATCTTCAAGTAATATGATTTCTGGTTCGTGTTCATCAATTAAAGATTGAACTTTCTCAGCTATATCAAATATAACCTTTTCATAATCATCTTCATTAGAATTAATTGAAGTGTGTTTAATTAACTTTTTATTATCAAATACGGCTACACCAGTTACTTTAGCCTGATCTAATGAAATAATGATACTCATATTTAATACATACTGCTAAATCGTGATTGTTCAAAATAGCGTTCTTCTTCATCACGATCTAAATTCCAACCTTTAATTTTTTCACGTAAAGAATTATTTAAGTCATATTCATTGATTTCAATAAAAATGCGATCATCTTCACGATAAATACTACTAATACTTTCATGTGGTTCAATGTCCATGAATAATTCATCAACATCAATATCTTCATCATCGTCAATGACTAATAAATTTCCACCACCATCATATTCTTCAAAAAATTCTTCAACCAATTGGTTAATTTTATTTTCAATAAGTATTTTAATCATCTCCGTTAATTCTTTTGCCGAATAAGAGTATGATTATAAGTATAATTAAAAATGGTATTGCTGTCGGACTCAAATAGTAGTCCCCTTTTATGCGAAATATCTTCGAATTTTAGTGATTGCTTTATTTCTGCAACCATTCACTGATAGCACAGTGGTATTTAAACACTTAGCACATTCTTCATAGCTCATATTTGATTTACTCATTAGAGTAATAACCTTATATTCACGGTCAGAACATACTTCTTTTGCCACTTGCCAAACTTCTTTTTTCATTTGATTATCTACCACAGTAGACTCTACATTCACACTATCATCAACAACAAAGTCGTGAAGTGTTGCTTTTTCGTCAGATGAGTCATTATATTCATAATCCATTGACAATGTATCAGACTTAAAACTTTTACGGTAAAGAGTGATACCATTCTGTACGGCTTTTCTAATACGAATGTATACATGAGTGGAAAATGTTGCTTTTGTCTCATCAAATGTATCAATTGAGTCTAAAATAGCCATAATACCACATGAGTATAAATCCTCTTGTAAGTCTGCACACATCGTTTTTGGATTAAAATAGGTATTAATGAATTTATAGATATAGCGTTCATACTTAGCAATCAATACTTCTTTAGCATGTTGATCCCCCGATTTAGCTAAAGAAATCAATTCTAACTCCCTCATAAATAATCCCCCTAGATATTTAATAAGAAATAGTTTTTGACATTTCAGTTAATGCATAGTTGATATGACTAATCATTCTGTAATAATCATCGTCAATTTCTAAAAGTAAACTAAGCATGGCTGTGTCACACAAGTTTGCTATTGCTTTACACTTCTGCAATCTAGCCTTTAGCACATAGTTTTTAATCCCTTTTTTACTTGAAGAATAAAACTGTTCCACCTCGATCAGACAATTAAGTTGAAGTTTGAGAGAAGGATAAATATTGCTCTTGTCATTCAACTCAATTCCGTCTTTCACAGCATAAACTGAGGTTTTTATTACATTGACATGATTAATAAAGTTTCGATTTTTCCCTTTATTTTCACTTAATATAGCCACAGTTAATTCAAGTTCAGCACACAACAAATCAAGGTAATCCAATAGTATTTTTTGATTCATCAATAGACAAATTCACCTCTTTTAAGCCAAAAGAGACCTAATAATAACATTTTTTTCATAGGTAATTTTGTAGTCTATTGTCATATGACAAAAACATACAAAACTTCTAATTTTTCTCATAATATTCTAAGGCTAGGACAGTTTCATTTTCTTTTAGACTTTTCTGCACATCTATTATTCGTTGGTTACTAGAGCCTCTAAAAAATAGTTTAGGACTGTACAGTTCTTCTACAAATAATCCATCAATTAAGTAATCGGTATATTTAAACACTTCATAATCTGCCACTTGTTCAAAAGTGTTACCTGTGAAAATTACCAATTTCTTATGTGGATATAGTTCTTTAAACTCTTTTGCCAATTCTGTAACATCTGCTAAGTTGTGTTTTAATAAAGGCTCCCCACCTAAAATGACGAAATTGTCATAATAAACCTTTTTCAACTCATCAAATATCTCTTTTTTTACTTCATCGGTAAACTCGTCCCCTGATTTTGGATTCCATGATGAACGATTGAAGCAATTCTTGCAGTAAAATTCACAACCAGAAACATATAGAGATACTGATACACCTGCAAAATTTGCAATTGAGTTTTTCTTAATTTTCATGTAATTCATTGTCTTCCACCTCGACTTATTCATTTTACTTTTTAAGTAGAATTTTGTTCTAAAAAAGAAAAAAGAGGGAGTAATCCCTCGTTATTTAAATAAATTTTTAAAAATTTCTTCTAACATAGGAACAACAATTCCTCTTCCTGCACGTTCATATAGTTTAGAATTAGACAGGCCTGCATTTTTGGCCTTATAAAAATCTTCATCTGTAAACCCCATTAATCTCCAACACTCTAATGGGCTAAGTTTTTTGATGACAAAATCACCATTAACCTCCACTAATATTTTCGGTTGTCTATTTCCACCATTCATTGAATTTAATGTTGGACAATAACCAAAACTCGAATAAACACGTCTATTTGATTGATTACCTTTAGTGTTCAACATTCCAACTTGATAAAGTTTTTTCATATTAGTTGTAGGTATATCTAACTTAAATTCCATTAATTTTTTGTCAATTTCAAACGATTTATCATGATTTTCTAATATGTCATTTACCGATAAATTGGTTCTTTCTCCTGACGGGAATGAGAAATCAGTATTGTCTAATATGGAAATCATAATTACACGCTCTCTGTTTTGAGGTATGTTAAAATCACAAGCATTTAAGACTTTATAGTAATTTTTATAACCAATATCATTCAATACATTAATCCATTTATTAAAGTTGTCAATATGATTTTTACCCACAATATTCTTCACATTTTCCATTAATAAATATTTAGGCTTTGCTTTTTCGATAATTTTCCTACATTCCCAAACTAAAGAGGATTGTGTATCGCTTTTAACTTCAAAGCCATCTTGTTTACCTGCCACACTTATATTCTTACACGGAAAGCTATATGTAAATAAATCTATTTCAGGTAATTCATTTACATCAATAGTTCTAATATCACCGAAATTTTTTGATCTAACATGAGCTTCATATAATTTCTTAATATCTTCATCTTTTTTAGGCAATTCTGACTTACCTGTTGAAAAGTTATATGCAATATTACATCTTTTAAATTCATCCAACATTTCTTCTTTAGTCTTTTCTTCAACAGGTTCACCATTATGATGAATAGCATCATATGCTAATAAAGCATATCTATCAACATCACTAATTCCTACAACTTCAAAATCAATACCAATATTTCTTAGTGCCATACGTTGACTTCCAACGCCTGCAAATGCTTCAAATACACGTAACACTACAATTCCCCTTTTGTTATATTATTTAATTGCTAAAATTCCTACAAAATTATTAATTTTCATAAAAATATCAACCTTTTTAAAACCTACCGATTTCAACATTTCAATATTTTCATTCATTGTAATAGGTTTCATTACACCTCGCAAACTTTGGTTTTTATCTAATATTTCCGTAGTGCTGAAGTTTTCACGCTTAAAGTCATAATATAAATCAGAATAAATATCATGAATTTCAACATCAACACTTCTAACTTTTTCGACAATAAATAATGCACCATTAAGGTTCATTTGATCATAAATGCGCCTTAGAACTTCTTTTCGTTTGGAATGTTCCATAAACTGCAACGTCAACATTGAAGTAACTACACTTGCATTTGTATAATCACATTCAACGGCATCTAATACTTGGAATTTAATTTCGGAATACCTAGTTTTACATTCTTCAACCATGTCAGGCTCTACATCAATTCCAATAAAACTAACATTTCGGTGTGAATTATAATCAACTAATAGATTAATCAAGCTCCCTGTCGATGTGCCAATATCAATAATTTTAGAATTGTGTTGAGAAAAATAAACACTCATTGAAGCTATTTCTTTTTGAAATAAATCATACAATGGAACCGAATTTCTAACATGTTCATCAAACACTTTTACTACATTAGCGCTAAAAGTCCAGTTGTGTTTTTCGTACATTTATTTTTCCTCCGAATCATGAATTGTAAATTGAGCATCAGCCCCACAGTTTTCGTTTGAGCATTTATAAAAAGTTACGATACCATCACCATCATCATAAATTTCGTCATAATTAAAATCACTTTGCCATATCATTTTTGACGCACAGAACGCACAATGAACCATACTTATTCTCCTTTATGTTTTATCAATATTTTTCGTGTATAATATGTCTTTTCTTCTTACTTATTCATTGTACTTTTCGAATGAACTTTTGTTCTAAAAAAGAAAAAGAGGGAATATTCCCTCTTTGATGATTTATTGTAAATGTAAAACACGTTCTTTAATTTCTTGTGTTCTTCCTTTATTCCAGAAATTCTCTCCTAGATCATTTATACCGTTGCTTTCGCAATACTTTAACACTGTTTATAACAGTCGGATTAGACTATACCTTGTATTTGATAACGCTTAAAATACTCGCCATTATAGTCGTTGAACGTCTCTCCACATGGGAGATTTCGATGCGGATTATCCAATCTTCAACCTTTTTACTATACCGCTGTAATTAGTAGCGCCCCTATCTATATTGCTATGATAAGTTAGTAGTTAAAGCTCTAAGGAACTCCCCGCAATTTAGGCGATTTAACGTGAGCTATCTTTTAACCCACAAGTTCTACGAACTACATTCATTTTACTTCTATCTCTGTTTTGACAGTTAGGGCAATACCACTCTAAATCATCATCAATTTTGATTTCACCATCATAGCCACAAACTTGACAATAATCTGATTTTGTATTGATTTCACAATATTGCATATTTTCATAAATAAATTCAACTACTGAATGGATAGCTTGCATATTGTGATACATATTAGGAATTTCAATATATGAAATATTCCCACCACTTGAAATTTTTTGGAATTGTGACTCAAACTTCATTTTAGTGAAAGCATCAACTTCTTCGCAGACATGATAATGGTACGAATTTGTTATATATAATTTATCCGTAACTCCTTCAATAATCCCATGTCGTTGTTGTAATTTTGTTGCGAAACGATACGTCAGAGCCTCAGAAGGCGATCCGTAAAGTCCGAAACCATATCCAGTCTCCTTTTTCCATGTGTCTGTAGCGTTTCTCATATATTTCATAATTTCAACCGCTAACTTTTCACCTTTTGGCGTACTATGAGACTCTCCAATTAAAGCCTTAACTGTTTCGTGTAATCCGATATATCCTAAACTAATTGAACATGCTCCGCTTTCAAGTATTGAGTCAATTGTTTCATCTTTTCCTAATCGTGCAATTGCTCCATGTTGCCAGTGAATAGGACTAATCCCTGAAGATGTTCCACGTAATAAGTCAATGCGCAACAATAATGCTTCCTTGCATAAGGCTAATCTCTCGTCAAAAATAGACCAAAACTTATCAATATTACCTTTTGCTGTTAATGCAATATCAACTAAATTAATTGTTACGACACCTAAATTTTGGCGTCCATACCATTTATATTTTCCAGTAGTAGGATCAATAAATGGCGATAAAAAGCTGCGGCATCCCATGCATGGGAAAACCTCTCCGTCATAATACTCTTTCATTTTCTTAGCAGAAATAAAATCTGGTACAATTCGTTTCACCAAACATTTCTCTGCAAGTTCTGTCAAGTAATAATATTCGCTGTCTTTGTGGACATTGTTTTCATCTAAAACATACAACAACTTAGGGAAGCTAGGGCTAACATATACTCCTTGCTCATTTTTTACACCTAAGATGCGCTGTTTTAATACTTCTTCAATAATCATTGCCATTTCTTCAATATACTCTTCGTCTTCATTTAGATACATAAATAATGAGACAAAAGGTGATTGCCCATTAGAAGTAGCCAATGTTAAAATCTGATATTGAATTGTTTGAACACCACTTGCTACTTCTTTTTTCAATAATTTGTCTACAGCTTTATCAAGTTCTTCCTTATTTTCAATAGTATCTTTTAGAAGTTCATAATAACGCTGTTTTGATTTGCGAACATATGGTGCTAGATGAGATAGACTTGTTGTTTGGCCGCCGAATTGACCGCAAGCAACCTGGGCCATAATTTGTGTGGCAATTGTACAAGCTGTTAAAAATGACTTAGGTGAATCTACCGCTTTGCCATTAATAACCGTACCATTATCTAACATGTCTTTTAAGTTAATTAGATTGCAATTCGGAATTTTTTGCAGTGCATAATCCATATCCAATACTCTTTTATAGAGCATTCGACTATATCATATTCTTATATTCTATTACCAAACATAAGAACCCTTGCGCTTCCATTAAAGGAGTTTCACCTTTAATGTACTTTACTCGCTTCTTCACATAAATATTTCTTTTATGCTATGCTTTCATTAGTCTGTTGATCTTCCAGTCGGCTTCTTGACAAGACGAACTGGCTTGACACAGGATTAAATTTTTCACATTAAAATACATACTATAAATATTTAAAACTCCAACCTTTATGCTGTTTTTGTTTTCCTTTGAGGCATCTATTTACATTAGTTAGAGTTAGATTATATTTTCGTGAGATTGCTCTCTGCGATCCAACTTCAATTATCCCCAAAACTTCATTTTTCGCCTCAATTAATTTTATTTGTTGTTCATAACCCAATCTTGAGTTTTCCTCATTTGTAAGAAATACACAAGTTTCTTTACTATAAATTTTATTACCTTTGATTTTACTATCTTTGTCAAGTTGGATTTTGTGTTGAAGAAATAATGTTTCATCAAACCCATCCAATTCTTTTATATCTTTATAAAAGTTATCAAAACACAACCAATCATTAGAAACCGTCACGCCTTTAGCTCCATATTTTTTATAATTGATTGATTTTTTATTATAACATCTTTCAATCATGTTTCTCCAACGAGTATAGTATGGTCTTATCTCTTTACTTATTATTATGTCTTTTATATACCCAATTCCACAAACCATTTTGTTCCCCCTAATAGGCATATATTTCAATGTGAATCCATTCTCCTGTCAGCGTAATCATTAATACTCATTTCCTAGTACTACTAGACGTTGATTACACACCCTCTATTTAGAGGTTCACAAGGTTTTTCAATAAATGTCACCATTTAAAGCCACAATTTTTATTTATGGTAATGGATTAAGCCGTTATCATGTGCTTGTACAATATGAGCAGGTAGTAATTTGCGTCTTGTAATATCTTTTGAAACTTCACCTGCGATTAAATCACGTTGCGTTGAAGCTACATATGCATTTTTATTAGAATTTTCATTAAGGGCAACTTCATTTGTTCCATTAACTAATCCTAAAATCGCATCATCCGTAGTGTTTACTTCACGTTTAAATGCTTGAACAGAACGATAACCTTCATATGCTCTTGCAGTATGTTCTTGATTATGAAATACTAAACGTTCAAATACAAATCGTTCAATTTCGCCAATAGCTACATTTTTTTCACAAAATTTATCTTCTGCTTCGTTGCAAATAGCCTCAGCAATTTCTTTTTCAACAATTCCACTACCATATTTCATAGCTTTTAGAATTGCATTATAAATTTTTTCTTTTTCAAAAATAACTTTTCTTCCATCACGTTTAATTACATGTGTCGTCATACATTTCCCCCTTTTTATAAATAAGATAAAATCGTCTCTACCGTTTGTTCGGCAGTAAATCCCGAATTATTAATCACATGCTTATGTACATTAGGTACATTAATTTCATCAAACACTTTCATATACTCACGCTGTTGTTTAATGCTGTTTTCTACACTATGTTCAATGTATTGTGCCTTATCACGCTTTAATCGTTCTTCATAATCTTGTTTATTGGCTGCAAGTAATACTAAATGCACATCATAAAACAAGCCTAAAGTATTTAAACGATCAAGTAATCTTTGTGTTTCTTCCTCAAATGAATGTGATTTATAACCTAATCGTGCATATACATACTGACTTAAAAATGAACGATCCATTACACAATTCATTTGACTATGTTTCATATCGTATAAAAGCATTAAGATTGAAGTGTGATAAGAAAAAACATTATGTTTATCATCCTTGCCAATACTCGACAATCTAAATAAAGTAGTATTTAACATTCGCTCTCGCAGTAAGTCTGTGGTGCTACTTTTACCACCTGCGGGTGCTGCCTCAACAATGATTAATTTCGGCTTTGACATAAAAAAAATCACCTCCTAACTCGGTCATTATACGGAGTCAGAGGTGACATTGTTCTATTATTTTTTTATTTCATATTTTTCTAAAGAATAAATTGTAACTTTTTTCTGAATAAACTGATTATTCACAATCACTATTCATATTTATGCCACATATTTTACATTCATCTTGCAGTAACCAGGAAGTTGTAGGTTTTTCTAACATTAATCCTACAGTATTAACTTCTAAAAATTCGCATACCTTGATCTCACTTGAAACGTGTGTTCCAAAATCAACTCTTATACTTTCGATAATTTTATAATAAGGACAACCACCTTTACAGTAACAATACATCCCTAGTGGTATCTTAGTTTTATCCTTTTTCATAGGAAACTACTCCTTTTCATTTTATTTTTTTGTAAATTTACTCTTTTAATGTATGATTGTTAATTAATATTTAATCTCACTAATGATGATCTCCATATCGCAATAATCTGCAATGTATCGGTTTGCTTCTTGTTTGAAAACAAATCTTTTAATGTTCGGAAACATAAAAAAGGAATCACCAGTATGGAATATAATCGTAGAACTATCAAGATTTCGGAATTGATTTGTACAAGTGTCTCTTATAATTGAGCAAAAAGCACCATAATTAATTTGTACACTAAAACAAGAACATGTTACTAATTCTTTTAAAACTTCACTTAATTTCATCATTGTCATCATCCTTTCATTTTATCAAAAAAATCTAGTATAGCTAATGCCTGCCAATGCTTCAAATTCATCAATGATATATCGTTATCAATAATCTTCTTTAAATACTGCTCACTAATTCCTGTCTCCTTCGACAGACGATAGCGAGTAATATTATATTCATTTAATTTACTTTCTAACCAATTCATACGACACCTACTTAGAAATTACAATCAAATGACTGTCAGACTCAAATCTGAAAATATTTTTTTCTTCTTCAATAAATTCAATACTAGCCAAAATATTCAACTCAGTACCATTTAATTTGAAAGTGTAAGTGTTATCAATATCACAATAACTAACATCATCAATATCAACATCTTTCATAGACAAGTACGAAATACCATTATTAATAAATATATCTACAAGTTTGCCTTCTAAAATTTCAACTAATTCATTTAAAGTGTATTTTGTCATATTAATCATCCTTTCCTTTTATATTATGCCTGACTACACTTTTATTATACTAAATATTGTTTAGTAAATTGAGTTTTTTAGAATTAAACTTAAAACAAAAAACCGACATTTGTCGGTTTTATCCTCTCTTTAACGTACATAAAATTCTGATTTTATAATGATTTTCTAACACCTATCAAATATTCTTTTTGATAATCTTCTCCTAATAATGCTTTTAAAATTTTATCGCTATAATCATCCATACCATTTTCACAAACATAATCGTTTATAACTTCTATTGCTTTTTTTACACAATCAAAATCTCTACAATCAACTGTAATTTTAAAAAAATTTTCAGTCGTTTTATTTTTTAGTTTGCATTCTTGACATCTACCATCTTCATTTAAGATTTTGTAATTCAAACACTCATTACACATTTCCAAATTCATACTAATCACCTCTAAATGTTCATAAAAATTTAATTTTATTTACTTATAAACGTGTAAACTTATTGTATTTGCCCTCATTCATTATAACGATGTATCTTCCTTGTTCTCCATATGGATATACATGACTTGCCCCACCACATATATCTCTAATGTACCACGCAATAAATCTTATAATATACTTGTGTAAAAACTTCTTCATTAAACCACCTCTTAAATGTTCATCAAATTTGTACTTTATTATTTAATTTCCTCGAATTTTTCACATGGCATGAAAATAGGAGGTTCACCATCATGCGGATACATTTCATAAGATTCAAAAATCGTTCCACAAACATGAAATACAATTAGTCTACCTTGATAAATATCTCCTTGAACAAATGGCAAACACGTTCTAATACATTTATATTCCTTCATTCAATACCCCTATCATTTCTAACATCAACTTTAAATACTAATTATTTTTATTCTTTTCCTCAACTCTGTTAATGATTTTGGTGAACTGATTAATAATAGACTGACAACCATGTTTATAACCATCTATCCATTCGTCACTTTTATCGGCAAACAAAGTTTCTCTACTTCTATCAATGTTTGACTTTTGGATTTTCAATATATGTGTATTATCCTTTAGCCACTCAAGTGTTTTCTTGTCCATTTAATCACCTCTTAAAACATCAATTTTAAATGACTATTTTACTCCCAATAGCCATCTTCATAAATAGCAACGAAACGAGTTCGTGAAAAATTGTCCAATAACAGAGCTTCGCCATCTTGAAAGTGTACTTCAATAATTTGATACTCGTTATCTGCACAATACTCATGCAATTCGTCAAACATATCTTTTGCTTTTTTATTCATTACAACAACCCCTTAAAACCATATTTTTAATTACTTCTCAAACGTGTAAAAACTATTTCGTGTCTGTACTAAAATGTGGCTAAAACTTTCATCTATCGAGATAACTTCACTTGTTGTCGTTGTTGAATCTTTTGTAGTAAACACCAACCCATGACCAACTGAGCACACCTTTAACTCGCATTCTTTACCTAAATCATCAAGTGTATTTCCATAACGATTACTTACTTTAGGTTCTTTTAGATTTAAACCAACAAATTTCATAACATCACCTCTTAAAAACTATATTTTTAACAAACTATTCCGTTTTCTTTTTTCCACCTTTGAACTCTAGCAACATTTACCCTATCCATTCTTCTCCACGGATGTTCTTCATTATTCCTTTCCCACTTTTTGAGATTGTCTGACACCATTTTATAGTGTTTATGACACGTTTTTTTACCTGCAAGGGCTTCTTCTCCGCAAAAATAACATAACCCTAACGCTGTTCTATCTTCACGTTTTAACGATGTCTTGTTTGCATATCTTACTTTTTGTTTAGTTATACACCTGTTGCATCTTAACTTTCCTTCTGCAACTTCTCTCTTCAGACACTCACGACAAATACCAAAAGCAACACAAAGATCACGTTTTTTAGATAAATATTTTTTGCGTTGTTTTTTTGAATCTTCGCTTCTCGCTGCTTCCGATGCTTCCTTCGTTGAATGCAGGCATTGAAGGCACTTAATTCTTCCATTCCAAGCATCTTCGCTACCACACTCTACACAAATACCTAGTCTTTTAAGATATTCATATCTTTCTTTTTTGTACTGTCGCATATACTCTCTTTTATCCATCACTCTCCCCCTTAAAATTAGTTTTTTAATCTACACTAATTACATCATGAGCCTATTTCTAGGCTCATTTTTATTATCAAACCCTAACAATATTAGTAATATGGAAATCTTGAACATCACCATTTACCCATTTACCGTTTACCAATTTCTTTCGTGGTCTTTTCTCAAAATCTTTAATGTAGATCATGTCACCAGTTTTCAATTCTAACTCTTGAATAATTGAATATTTGATTTTAAATTGTCTTGTCTTACCATTCTTTACAAAATAAATTTCCATCCAACGTGTCGCATACTGATTTGAAATATCTGTAATCACACCCACCAACGGATTATATTTTTCATCTTTATAAGTTGCATAACCCAAATACTCTTTCTGAGCTGCAATAATTTCATTAGGTTTAAATTCTTCCTTAACAATCTCAGTATTTCTAATTTCTTCTAATCGTGCTTGTTTAGTTTTATCTTTATGTTTCTTATCATAACGCTTATTAATCAACTCAAATAAGTTTAACAAATATTTACCTTTACCAAACTCACTGAAGAAATTAAGCATGATTAAAATTTTAATTTGTCTTGCATTGCAACTTGTTTTCTCAACAATATCAATAAATAATTCAATTGGATCATTATAATTATTTTTTGATAGTTCATATAGTTCATCTGACACTTTTTCATTAAGGTATTTAATAGATTTCATGCCTTTGTAAATGGTCATGGTTTCTTTATCATAAGTGTATTTGGACTTAGAGAACCCAAACTTAATATCAGATAATTCAATATTAAAATAAGGTAATTCACTTGTTAATAAAGCAGTAATATCCTGGTCATTTTCATATAAGTTCAATGTCACAGCATAATACTGTAATGGATAATGAGATTTTAAATAAGCCCCATACAAACTGTCGTATGCTACTGATAAAGCATGTGATGAGTTGAACCCATAAGCACTAGCATCTTCAATAATTTGCCATACTCTATAAGCATTTTCTTCCGAACCAGTTTTTTCAATAAATCCATTAATAAACCTATCTTTAATTCCACTAATCAAATTATGATCCTTTTTACTAATTGCTTTAATTAAACCGTATGTCTCATCCTCTGGAAATCCAACATAAACCAATGTAGCCATGATGTTCTCTTGAAAAAGCACAAAATGCATACTTGACTCAAGTAATTTATCAAATTCAGGAATATTATAAGAAAATGGCTTCCTATTTAATAAATAATCTTTCATTGATGCAAAAGATGGTCTAATTGCAGCAACAAAAGCAGTTAATTCCTCTACATTCTTAGGTTTATATTGCATAACTTGTGGCCTAGAACTATCAGTTGCAGTTTGATTTAATGTAGCTGTTAATCCCTGTTCATAAATCTTCCATACTTTTTCATTTCCATCTGTTTTAGCTCTCAGTGATTTAATATCATCAATAGGTTCTCCAATTTCAGCGTAAACTTTTGAAATAATATCATACACGCTGACCATTAAAAAATCGTTTTTTAAATATTTCCACTTGTCTGCTGTATGTTTATCAATCATGGCACATAACACACCATTGACACGAATAATTCCAATCTCTTCACGAATATCATCATTTAAAATTAAATATCCACATGGATTAGGAGATACAGAGTCGATAACATTCCCCATCATATCTGTAATTTTAAACACTTCATCATATTTACTATTATTGCGACTTCCTTCAATATCTTTGGTAATTAAATTCGCTTCATCTGCATCAATTCCAAGTGATCTGCACACGTTCTTTATAGTGGCTTTCTCTTTCATAGTTCCGTATGATAACATAACGTAACATGAATGTTCACCTAGCAATTCCTTTGTAGCTTGTACAGCTTGTGTTTGTTCTACCATATTAAAATCAATCTTTAGCACCCTGTCTTTCGACATATTTAAAAGGGAATAGACTATATCATCAACTTAAAATAAGTTGCCATGCACTTCCAAATGAGGAATTTCACCTCAAATGTACTTCCTCTCGGAATAGTCGTTGCACGTTTCTACATTGTAGACTTCGCACAGGATTGTCATATGCTTTCGCACTTAGAGATTTCCTGTTAGCCTGTTTCCTAGTTATCATTTCCTATAACTCCTATACGTGAAACAGACACCCTGTATTTACAGGTTCACATGGTTTTCGATAGGTGTCACCACCTAAAGCGACAATTTTTTATCGGGCAATGAACGTGTTTGTAAAATACGGCTCTCACTCATAAATCGTGTCGGATATAATTGAACTTTTTCTTGTAGTCTATCTACTTCAGTAAATCCCAACAATTTATTATTGAGGAAACTTACTGCCGATCCGCCGACCAGTTTGAGTTAAAATCATCCCTAACTCTTTAGCACGTTTGATAATGTAATAGTTAAGTAAAAAGTAATCTTCCATACAAGTGTTTCTGATGATAGAAGTTTCATAACGAATGGCTTCTAAATATCTTTTACGTTCCGATCCTGATAGGTGGCCATATTGACGTTTATATTCTTGATTTAAAATATTTTCTAGTCTTTTCATTTTTTGTTCATGCGTTTCGTTAGGGTATAACGTTGGCATTTTAATGTCATCATTGAAAACAAATTCTTTAGTTTTTTCTTTAATAATCATCGTATTATCTAGAGCAGATTTCGCTTGTTCTTCACTGACTACACCTTGTATACGATAACGTTCTAAAATTTCATCATAGCTAGGGTAATCATTTTCAAAACTATCTTCATCACCATAGTTCATACCTTTCCCAGATAATAAAATTTTACGTTTAAATTTATCATCTTCAGTAATCCAATGAGTATCACATCCATGAATTAATTCAATATCATACTGTTCCGATAAACTTAATATGTGTTTATTAAAATTAATTTGAGCGATATGGTTATGTGACTGAATTTCAAGATAAAAATTTTCTTTGAAATGGTTCTTTAAAAATTCAATAATCTCAATATCATTAGCAACTCCACCGATACAAGCAGATGTAACAATGAAATTTTCAGGTGTTAGTTTTAAAATTAATTCGTAATCTAATCGTGCTTTTTTATAAAAACCTGTCTCATTTGCTAATGAAATAGCTAAGTTTAATTGTCTTAATGCGCTGTGATTAAGAGCTATAATAACAATGTGCCAATTGCTATCATCTGAAACTTTTCTATCTTTAACAAAATAACATTCAGCTCCGATTAACATTTTGATATTATTTTTTTTACATAAACTATAGGCTTCTAATATTGAAGTCATTCCACCTGTATAACCATGTTCGATTACAGTTAACGTTTCATGACCTAGTTCTTTAATTCTTCTGATATAATCTTCATGACTTATTGCACAATCAATTGTAACTGCATTTGAATACTGCCTATGACAATGATAATTTACAAATTCCAATTCGTATCTCCCCTATCAAATATCAAAAAAGACTAGAATATCTAGTCTCTAAATCTATATCATGTGAAGTATTAATTACTTCATCTTAACAATCATCATTATTATTGATTAAAAATAATCAATCTTCATATATATATTATCAACTAGATTATACTAGACTAATTCTTTTCCCTTACGGTTTCAAAATGCTTGAATAAAAATTTAAAAATTATTCTACTTTTTTAAGTTTATGTTCAATACCAAAATAATTTAATAAGTCGGAAATTTCCTCAATGATTTCGTATTTCAAAGCATTAGAACCGACTTCTAAATCGAAAACAGAAATGTATTCATCGTCAACGACAACATCAATCGTATTACATGTTTCATCGTAAATAAGCTCTACTTTTTCTTTTTGTTTATTTTTAGATTGAACGTAGTCAGAAATGTGACCAATATAATTAAATCTACCTTCTTCAACCATTTCATTTTTTAATTCCTCTAATGTAGATGGTTCATAGAAGCGATTTCCAGTCTCTAATGAAATTAATGAGTACAGCAGATCACAACCATCTTCTTTTTCGACAATGCCTGCCATTACAATAACTGCCTCAATTTCATATAGTGAGTGTTCATATACACAACCTACACCGTAGTTTTGGCTTTCAAATGCCATAGCTTCAGCATAGTCCGCATGTAATTCATCAATTTCAGCTTGTATTTCTTCAATTTCTTGACGTTTAGCTTCAATCTCTTGCAGAATATGTTCACTTTTTAACATGAAAATGCCCTCCTTTTCTGTATAAATTCCAAATTATTATACAAAAAAGGAAAGGGCATTGTTCTAATATTTTTGATTTTTAGCGAACTCTTGATAAGGTGTACAATGTTCACAAACTGAACACACATTCTTACAACCGAAACTGCTAAATTTATCTATTTTTTTAGACTCCCATTCATCGAATAAGTCTAAACTTTCAATTTCTTCAATTGTTGATATGATCCATTCTTCACATTCACGCTTTGTTTCATCATTGTATGGATATTTTACAAAACAAGGTTCAAACTCTTGATTTTCATATAATTCAGAACGCTTAATTGTCTTTGTTGAACCACTTCTTTTGCCTGCAACAGTGCAATATTTGAGCATAAGCCATGAGACTTCTCTCACCACATACCCTTCTTGTTCAAGTGCAATGGCATATAGTAACAACTGATTAGCATTCTTCTTTAAATCTTGTCCTGAATATTTACTGCTTGTTTTATAGTCAATAACCGTAACAGTTCCATCAATGTTATGAATAATCAAATCAATAAACCCTGTTAGTTTATAACCACCAATTTCACAGTCTATTCTTTTTTCAATTTCAAATTTACAACCATGTAGAGGTTTATAGTGTCTAATCGCATGACTAACACACGTTACATAATCCTCTTTTATTTTTTCATTTGGAAATGAATGACCGAAAAATTCTGCAACTGCAACTTCTTCTGTAAAAGTTTCAACTGCCTTTTCCATGTCATCAATTTCACCTTTTTGTGCGCTTTCTAATAAATCATGGACTACTGTTCCTAATGTTCCATAAATATTATCGCTACGTGTATGGTTTAACACATACTGTAAATAGTATGATTGTTTACAGTCACGAAATGTTTTTAATCGTGAAAAACTATATACTGTTTTTTCATTTAATTCCAGTCATATCATCCCCAATGTAATGAGTATTCTCTAATAATTTTAAGAATATTGTCCTACCTTTATCAGTAGGACTATCCTTTTCCCCCAATAAATTTTCCTCATCATAAATATATCCAACTTTAATTCCGAGTTGGTTTTTTATCCTTTTTGCTTGTTCTAAAACAACATTTAATTCAACGTCTTTATCATAACAGATAATGGCCTCATCAACGTTAAACTTCAAATGTCTAATCTGCTGTTCATCAATGTCATGTGAACCGACTGCTACACCTAATGGAATGCCAAATGTATGAGCCTGCATGACCGATTTCTCAGCTTCAAATATAAAAATCTTACGTTCTTTGATGATTTCATTGTAATTTTCATGAAATCCGTATAAATGCTGTGTTTTTTGAAACTGTTTTAAGGCAAAATACTTAACTTTTTCCTCATCATCACTATTTCTTCTACCTTTAACACCAACAATTTTTCCCTCAATGTTTCTCCAAATAATTGCAATATAATCAGTTTCACGATCATAGCGAATATCAAACTGTTTTTGAGTACGAATTGAAATATTGTCCTGTAAAAATCGTAAATTAGGAACTTTTTCATAAGAATTTACTTCCTTTTCATCGTAAATTCCGTCTTTTTGAGGTACTTTTCCGATAAATTGTCTGAATTTCCCTCCAAAAAACGACTTTCTTTCAGTGATTATAACTTCTTCATCACCAATAATTGATAGAATACGGTTAAATGTATCGTAAAAGTTCATTCCAGATTTCCATTGTAATAGAGTGAAAATATCCCCCTTAATGCTTTTACTATAACAATTAGCAGATAGATTTTCTGTACTAATTCTTACAGCGGTTGGGTTACTTTCTAGTTCATGTGAGCATCTAATTTCATTTCTAATTAGTTTCACATGATGAAAACCGAACTTTTCTAAAACTTCGATAAGTAAATCAGTATCATTTATTAATTTTTCTTTTAAAGTAACAACGTCCATACTGATTTATTCCCCTCTCTTTTAATCTGGAACATTTGTTTTAAAATTTATTTATCAAAAGTTGTAAGTAATTCTTCTTTCTTTTTGACAGCTTCTTCAATGCGCTCTTTAGCGATATTATAGTAACCCTCATCTAACTCAATACCAATAAATCTGCGATTGGTATTAATGCACCCTACACCTGTGGAACCTGAACCAGCAGTAAAGTCTAAAATTAACTCGCCCTCGTTGGTGTATGTCTTGATAAGATACTCTAATAATTCAACGGGCTTTTGTGTTGGATGTACTCTGTTTCTTGAATTACATTCATTTGAAAACTTGCTAACTGTTAATATGTTTTTAGGATAAGATACACTTTCATCTGTTTGAATTTTAAATTTTCCGCTTGCCATAGTAAAATATTTATCTTCTACCGTTTGCGTCATTGATGACTCTTTTTTATTTTTGTGTTTTGCTTTTAATTTCTTAGTATATTCCTCCGTGTTAATGTTCATTTGAGGATTATAGTTCACTTTATTTTTCGAGAATACCATAATATTTTCAACTATTTTTAAAGGGTGATTTTTTGCTTGGACAAAATTCCCGGCATTTATTTTATTCCAATACCACTCATGTCTAAACTTTTTAATATTACTCATTCTTAATTCACTACTGAATGGTTCGCTACCAAATAATACAATCGCACCAGTAGGCTTAATCAATTTATTCAAACGTCCCCACATTGCATCAAACGGGATCGCATTATCCCATTTGCACGATGTTGTCCCATAAGGGGGATCGGTGATAATTGCATCGACTTTAAGCCCCTGTTCAATAAGTTTATCCATTACTTCTAAGCAGTCCCCATTATAAAGTTTATATTGTTCGTTCATTACTTGTTTCTCCTTTTTCAAAAATTTACATCTTTAATCTGGAACGACTGTACAATAACCTAATTCTGTGTATGTGGCATGGTGTCCATCAAATCTATATAAAAGATGTTTACCGTCCTCACCATTACGTGTTTTTTCAACATAAACAACGATATAACGCTTGTCTGGATCAGTTTTAAAATATTCTTTATAAGTTTTACCACTTGTCTCTTCACGTTTCCAACGATAAGGTTTCACGTCATAACGCTCACCGCTGTATTCGTCTGGTTTTAAATATCTAAAGATAATATGGTTAGTAATCATTTCTTTAATTTGTTTACCTTGTGATAAGTCAGCACCCGTTAAGAAACGTTTAGTGGAAGCGTGCATTGCAATCTGATACGATAAAATTAATGCCTGATTAGTTTCTTGACATGTGTAAGTTAATAGTTTTGATGCCTCAATAATGTCAGCCCAAGCACGTTCATTAGCAGAGTTTGGACTTTTCATTGTGTCATAAACGACTACTCTTGAACCTAAACGTGCGTATTTCTTCATATTACGAATAACAATATCAATATCACTACTATTATAGTTAATGAACTTGATACCACCTTTGTAATTGTTATTAATGAAAGCCTGAGCTTCTTTTAATTTTTCAATATCTTCTGCTGTTAATTTAGCTTTAAGGATTTTATCACGTGTAATCTTATAATAATCAAGCTCTCTAGTTAGAACCATTGTAATAAGCATGATTAGATACTGTTTGTAACCCAATTCGTTACTAATAAGCGTGACAATTTCCCCTTGTTTGATAGCAGGATAGATCATCATAGAAGTAATGAATGAACTCTTGCCGCTACCTGAACTGGCCGACACAAGAGTTACCATACTTAACGGCAAACCATATACAATATCATTTAATTTAGGCGCATATTCACCGAATGAAATGGTTTCAATTAGCTCTCCCTGAATAATTTCATCGAGTAATTGATCGCTAATGTATAATTCATTAACTTCTACTTTTTTCATAATCTTAGAACTAGCACATTCACCTACTAGATGTTCTACATAGTCAGCTACACATAATGAGTCTGTCATGTTTTTCATCTTATCAAAATCAGAAACCAACTGCTTTTGAGTGAAATATAAGTCAATTAGATAGTTTGCTTTCAGTAAATCGTCATAATAGTTTTCAATATTGACAGTATTAATTGTATTAGCACTACGAATTAATTCTTTTACCCCGCCATTTTCATTAATTTCTTCTAATAGTCGTGGGTATTTTTCCAAATAAGTCTCTACTGAAACCAAGTCAAACTCGATAATTCCGCTTTCATACATTTTTACTGCTAAATTATAAAGCAATCGTGAATCTTCATTGACCAGATCATCTTTTGGATTTAATTTGTACTCATCTAATAGTTCTGGTTGCTTCCAAAATGCTAAAATTAATCGTCCTTCGATTGTGTCTCGATTTTCTAAGTATTTTTCAGGAATATTAGCTCTAATTTTCTCCATTTCATTTTCCCCCACTTAAACTTGAAATTTACACAAATTTTATACAATTTTTATACAAATTTTACCTATTTTTATGTCGAATTTTGTCGAAAAATGACGAAAATTGGCTAAAAAATGGCATTTTTTATGAATAAAATCATCATTTTAATCAGTTACCACTGTCTTTCCCCTTTTTCAAAATACATTGAGTCTTTACATAGCTCATCCAACATTAAATTGACGTAAAATGTCTTCTTTTCATTTGATAATCTTGAAATAACTTCAAATAAATCTTCTTTTAAAGTGTCGATATGAAATGTTTCCATCGAATATTTATTAACGACTACGATATTGCACCAATAACCTTTCATAAATCCCCCACTATAAAAACTCTGAAATGTTTCTAATTCTTTTTCGCTTAGTTTGTTTTAATTCACATACATCATGAGTCTGTTCTTCTTTGATTTCTCTAATCTGTTCAAGTTTAGTTAAGGCTCGATATTCCTTTTCAACATCATTTTCAATACTTTTAAAAATGTATTTAGCTTTAACTGTTGAATTAGAGAATGATTTATCTTTTAAGTATTCATAAAAGAATTGATGTTTATTTTTGAAAACACTGTGTAGTGCTAGAAGTCTATCGTTATCTTTGTATGGTTTAATCTGATTTTGAATATAAGTTTTAAGGCTCTTTGTCATGCCTCTAGCATTTAACATGGAAATAAACATATATTCAATTTCAGAAGCTAATAATTCATCCTTAGACATGGCTTTGTAACATTCATCATTACAAAAATACATATTTAAATTGTTAGGAGTGATATGTACTAATGAATTTTTAACTAGATTAGATTTCCCACACCAACGGCATCGACAACTAGAATTTCTATTAGGTTTCATTCCATCACCTTTTAAAGCAAGGGGAGATCACTCTCCCCTTTTTATTTATTAAAGTTTCGCTAAATCATAAACTGTTGCTAAAGTTTCATCATCTAATTCAGTAAGTGGTTTTCCTACTGTTTTTAAGATTTCACGAATTTCATCAAGTTTAGATTTTTCAATTAATCGTTGATTTTTCTTAATTGTCTCTAACATTTCTTGACGTTTTGAGCTTAATTCCTCTGCTGTTTCAGCTTTAATTTCTTCCTGAATCATTTCTTCAACAATCTCATCACGTTCTTTGATTTGTTCTTGTTGAATTTCTTTTAATTGTTCGTCAGAAATTACTACATTGTGCTGTTTTGCTAACTGAGATTTAATTGCATCAGTAATAGCAGTAATGAAAGCATTAGAACTAAATTCACAAGACTCTACAATGTCAGGGAAGTGAGATTTACAATCAATTGCAAACTCATCATCACGGAATACAATTACACGTTGTTCTGAGATTAGTTCCCCAACAGTTTTGTCTTTTTTCGTGTATTGATCTTTTTCAGTTTTCGTATTGTTGAAGTTACGTTTAACATACGCTGTTGCTACCACATTAACTTTATCTTTAAGTGTGTTGTAATAGTCAGCACTTAAATTTGATGTTAATTGTTCATATTCAACTTCTTCTAACTTGTCACGTTTAGCTTTTAATTTCGTATGACCAATCATGAATAAACCGTAGTTGTATTTTCGTAGTTTGAACAATGTCTTAACTACTAAATCTTTAACACGATCTTCACCTGCACGATAACCACCATAAGCTCTACGGATTGTGTTAGTTCGCTTACTTGCATCTTCAACTGAAGCATTATACTCAGCAATAACATAAGCCTCTGCTAATTTGAATACTTCATCAACTGTATCAATACCGATTAAACGAATATTTGAATAAGCCCCATTACGTTGCTTACATAACTCATCAACCATCTTGATTAATTGACCGAATGTGTCAACTTCATCATAAAATGCATTTGGAATATGATGTGGTCTTGGTTCCTCACCAACAGAAATAAGTAATCCCCCATCTTCACCATATAACGAATTTGCTACATCGAAGAATAATGTTGTCTTACCAATTCCTGCTATTCCGTTAAATAGAACTGAATAATTACTTAAATCTGCACGTACTTTATTCTTTTTTCCAATAGCCATTAGTCATTCCTCCTATTAAAACGGTAATTCTTCATCATCTAAGAAGAAATCTCCATTTGAACCATCGTCAAATAAATTGATTTCATCATTAGTTGTGATACCAAAATCAGAAGGTAAGAATGGTGTATCTGCTACGATTTTTGAATAAATACCTTTTGTATTTACACCTGCAATGCGTAATTCAGTTTTCATTTTTCCAACAACACCAGATTGTTTTTCAACTTCTTCCATAGTTAATAATCCCATTTCAACAAGTTCTAATTGTTCTGGAGTTGGTTTGAAATCTTTAACTTCTTCAGCACCTTTAAAGAATTTCACACCGAAGTAGATTGATTTATAACCTTCTTCAATTTCCATGTATTTTTTAAGAGTTGTGCGATAGGCTTCACCTTTTTCCATGTCACCGTAAGGTAATACTAAGACTTGTTTCATCATCGTATTTTTACCTTTTTCAGCACCTTGTTCTTTATAGAAATCTTGTACATGGCAATTGATGTATAATTTTTTATTTTCTTCATCATCTTCAATTGCATTAGGAGCGAATACAACAGTTAATCCACCATTAAAGTTATATTTTTCTGCTGTTGTAGTCATAAAGTTTTGAACCTGGAATACAGGTGTTACTTTTCCATCATATAAATTGAATTTAATTTGACCTGAAACATATACTGTTGATCCACCAGTAGGTTTACCATCAACAAATTTTGTACTTGTTAATTGACCTTGTTGTACAGCAGTCATAAATGCTTCAATAAAATCGTGTTGGTGAATGAAAGTTTGTTTAGTTTCTTTATCAGAACCTAAATTTAAAGTTAATTGACGGAAACCTGCAACTTTTTCAATCACTTTTGGATTGTGACGGTCTGACCATGAAATGACTTCCTTTTCAAATCCATCACCTGAAGTTTTATTAACTTGTGTTTCAAAGTCACGTCCTGCACCGAATTCAGAAACTTCAACGTATTGTGTTGTCACACCGTCAGTAATTCCGAATTGTAATCTGCGCCATGAACTTCCTTCTTTTGTTTTTAATAAATTCTCTTCTTTAAAAATTAATTTCCCCGTAAAAGAGAAAGATTTGACTTGTTTATATTGAGCCACAGTATAGAACTCCCTTCATTTTTTTATCTGAGGTATTATACTGAGACGGATTATTTATGTTCTAAAAAATAAAAAAGAGTGTTATTTTACACTCTCAGCACCATTTTCATGTGAGGAAATTTATTTCCTTACATAACTCTCATGTGAGGAAACTATTTTCCGTTCATAATTTTCATGTGAGGAAATTTATTTCCGCACTATATATAATCATACTTACTTCTTTCTAATTAACCAACTATACTATCTATCAATCATTAATAAAAAAATTTTGTTGATTGAGATAATAATACTAATTTATTTTTGATTTTTAGACATAATAAAAAAACAGTAACAACATTATCCACAGATACGGATTATTGTTACTGTATACAAAAATCGACAAAATATTTTTTTTAACCGACAAATTCAATTAAAAACAATAAATTATGAACAATAAATTTTAATTTTATACACAATATGATAAAAAAATGCAAAAAAAATAGACTCTATTATTTACAAGTCTAAAATCATCATGTATTATTTTACTCATGAATTAACTTTAAAAAATCAAAAACAGCATTATCAACCGACCAAAGCGAAAATGCTGTTTTCAACCAAAAAATAAGTTTTCGTATGAACTTATTATATACAATACTTAAAAATATATCAACACTTTTAGGTACTTTTTTATAATATTTCATACGAAAACTCTCTGATTTTTTTTAGTAATTCAAATTTACTGGAAGATTAGGGAGTTTTTTACCATGATTTTACAATATACTAAACATTACAATTTACGAAAAACTGAAGAATATAAACATTTATCAAGACGTGCTGTTGAAGTATTTAATTTATTACTTGATCGTTACCAATCATCTGTAAAAAATGGCTACTCAGATGAAAATGGAACTTACGTTAAATATGGTCAGAAAGAAATGGCATGGGATTTAGATTGTGAAGATAGAACAATCCGTAATGCTATTCGACAATTAGAAGAGTCGGGATTAGTGAAAACTGTTCGTCAATTTAAGCGTCAAGTTAATAAAATGTATTTAAATATTCCTGAAAAATTAACTCCTCTTAAAAATCCTATTCGTGAAGCTAAGAAAGCAGCTAAAAAGATGGTTAATAAGGTGGTTGAAGCAGTTAAACCTAAGCAACAAGAGGATAATGTCAACGCTTCAAAAGCGGTTAACGTATCAAATGAGGTTAAAACAGCGTTACAAGAGAAATTAAATTTACAGGCAGATGCAGTTATTCAGGATTTAGAGGAAAAATTTGGTAAAAACGAAGTTATTGCTTGTATTAATTATGTTTACAATAAGACTGTCATTGGCAAAAAACAGCCTATTAAGTCTACAAAGTATTTAGTGTCTACTTTTGAAAATGGTTTTAATAGTAAGTGTGGTGGTTATCGTACTGTTCGTGAAGAATTAGTTCCTGATTGGTTGAAAACTCAGCAAGAAAATGGTGATGGTTGGAATAATTTTTATGCGCCAGAAAAGCCTAAACCGTCTCTTACAGATGAAGACCTTAAAAAAATTGAGCATCTGAAACGGTTACAAGCGGAACTTTTAAAACAACAATCTAATGGAGGTGTCTTATAATGGATTTCGCAACACAAACTTCAATTATGTTAACCGACAAGTTTATTAAAGTTGCAAACGATAGCAGATATAAAAATGAAGTGTTTAATGGAATGTATGATGTTATGAGTAATAACACTAATATTAATTTAAACCTTATGACATACGCTGTCTCTGAATATGCAAACAAAATAAATCCAAGTAGTTTAGCACAGTTCTGTCTTAAAGAAGTTAGAAAGTGGGAAGCGTTAAAGTTGAATGATGAAGATGATGTTAGGGAGTTTTATAAGTATAGCAATTTACAAGCAAGTAAAAAAATTGAATGTAAAAATAGCGTTCAAGATGAGCAAGAACGTGAGTGGTTAATAAACAATATTACTATTCCTTGTAGAGAGGATAAACCTTTTTGGTCACTAGAGGAACTTAGAAAAGTTTATAAGGCACAAGAAACGTGGAAACGTGTTAAACTAGAGCTTAAACTTTAATAAAACAATATACATTCCAAAATATAAAAAAAAGAGATAGCGAACTATCCCTCTTATTTTCCTGTGCTACCATAACCATCACGTGCAACGTTTCCTAAATCATCAACTTCATGAAGTGTGATTTTTGGTTGTGGTTTCTTAATTTCAAACTGACATAAGCGATCATATTTACTTACTTCACCTGAACGCATAGCTACAAGCATTCCTCGCCAGTAGTCAGTTGTTCCTTTGTAAGAGTTGTCGATACATCCAACATGGTTTGTTAAGATTAATCCAAAATTCTTAAATAAACTACTGCGTGGATAAATATTGGCAACATAATCTTCACCTGTTACAGTATCAGTCATATCTAATGAAAATCCAAAATTGACAAATAAAACGTCACCTTTTTCATAAGATACAGTTTCCCAATCACCAGTATAAGTTTCAACTTCACCAGTTTCAGCACGTGTAACTTTTAATTCGATACAACGTAAATCAATCCAGTTCCCGTTGAATGCTTCTAATTTTGGTACATCTGAGTTTAAATAGTGAATATTAAAATTAAGCATAACTCAATCTCCTTATTTTGTTTGAATTATTATACTAGCAATCTGATGTGCTATCCTAAAAAATCTATTAAAACTGATTAATTGTTGCAATGTTTAAATTATTTACAAATAAAAAAAGAATGCACAAACTACATTCTCTCTTTATTTCGATAGTTTACATATAAAATTGTGACGACCAGAAGGATAATTAATTGAACATATTGCTTCATGTAATTTTAAATTTGAAAGATCATCTAATGTGAATGGTTGAATTTCTTCGGCCAACTTCTTAACATTGTCTTTCTGAGTTGATTGGCAGATAATATAATTTGTTCGTTTTGATAACATGGCTTCCTCTAGTGACTTAAATTGCCCTAGATAATGACATGAAATTGTTAATCCTAGTCTATGTCGTCTGAATTCATTAACATGTTCCGCAATGAATGAAGCTGTGTTTGGCATTTGGTGTACTTCATCGAATATAAGATTGCATAAACGTGAATTTGTATTATCTTCTCTAATCTGAGCAGTGAGCCAAATTCTAGTCATGAAATAAGTCGTTATAATATCTCTAGTTTTGGGATTAGGAAATAGGTTCTGAGGTATCATAATAAAAACAGATTTCCCCTCCTGAATCCATTTATCAAAATCGTGTGATGGATCAATGTCTGCTTTTAACATGGCTTCTAAAAATGGAACTTTTGTAAGTTGGGTGAACCTAGACATAATACCTTCAAGTGATTTATTAGTTGTTTTAGTTCCAATAACTTTTTTACCTGTCTTATCATATTCATCAATGCTTTTCAATTCGTAAAATAAACTACTCTCATCACCATATATTGACTTTGCATAATTCATGGCTTGTTGTCGTTTATCGTGTCGCAATAACACATCAAATACATCGCCTAGAGTTGTTCCAGGCTTTACAAAAGCAATCCGACACGCTGCATTTAATAGTCTAACCATAGGATCAGTTAGTTCGCCTGTATTGGTAGTTGTAATACTGTTCACTAAATATTCCACTTGTTCGGCTATCATACTTGCATAATGAATCTTCATCCAGTTGTCTAAGTCTTCTGTGATTAACTTTGACACTTCATTATAAGCAAGTGCAGGAATAAAACCTTTATCTCCAATGCGTAAAATTACAGTTTTATCAACATCAATGCCTTCCATAACTTCTTTAGCCAGTTTATTATCTTCAATAAAATCAATTAGAATATTGGAATAACCTTGCCATGAACATTCTTTGGCAATTCGTTTAATTTGCGTTGTCTTACCACAACCCTCTGCTCCCATAACAACATTCGTAAATGACACTTTCTTTACATTATCACTGAAATAAACGGTGACAGTTTTGTTTTTACTGTTTAACGCGACCTCACCAACTCTTATTTTCCCAGTTAAAGCCTCTTTAGGTGGCATAACCTCCCTAGTTTCAATGTTCTCTAAATTATATAATTTTTGTAATGTAATCTGTGGTAATTGAATGAGTTTTGATGCTTCTTTATCAGAAACAACTAATTCATATGATCCATCGAAATTATGTTTCAACACCTCTGGAATATATTTTCTGTTAGGTAATCTCATAACTAACTCATTATCTGCGTTTAAGTCTTTATAAGCGTTAGCTGTTGCTAGCAAGTTCATTTTAGTTCTTTCTGCATTGTCGCCATCTGCTAAGATTAATATTCGTGATAAAAATGCTTCTGAAGTACGCTTATAAGTAGAATGATGACTTAATCCATCTAGTATTACACCATTATTAATAGATTGTTGTTGAATATTTACGAGAATTTCTTGTTTAGTTTCTTCTGTTTTTTCAGGAAACATGACACCAAACAAGACTTCAAATTTCAAAAGTTGAAGATTGATATACATTTCTAAACCTTTCTCTATGCCTTGAAATCCCCATTTAGTTAGCTGTTCTGATAATTTTACGGTACGATCCATCTTTTTGCCTTTTTTGAAATCTTTATATTCCGCCTGTGCCTTATCAATCCAATTGGTTCGCTTCAACGGTTCAAGACATATACTAACTCTCACACGTTCTTTTTCGGTGAGTGCTTTTGTCATGGACAGTAAATTTGTTAGGGGAAATAAATCCCCTTTGTCTGTATTAAGTGATTTAAAAGTATAATCTTTTAATACTAATTCAGCTAGTTCAGTAGTCTTAATGTTAAAATTGTTTTCTAATTCTTCAACATGAATATTAGCCTTATTCCATACGGTTTTAGCTTTATTTATAACCATTTCTTCGACATTCGTAGGGAGTGTTAGGTAAAAATTTGCTGAATCTTTAGTTAATTCAATGTCAAAATAAAATTTCATTGGTTCAATGACACCTTTTGTTGACACTCTTTCAATAGGTTTTAGAAAAGTAGAAGCCATACTTTGAATGATACTAATATTTTGATTATTTTTAATATTTACATCTGGAATCAATTTGTAAGTCACATATTCACGTTTTACCATAGCCCTGCCACCACCTGTAAAATAAGATAAGTGACAACACTTGTATTGGCTACTTTAATTCCTAATTTCTTGTGACCTGTTGCTACAATAATACCACCAACCATAACACCAACAATGAAAACTTGGTTCTGTCCTGCTAATAACTGACAAGCATAAGATATACCTTCACCAACTTTAACTAATATCCATTCCATAGCGTTCACCTCTCCCTATTTGAAGAAACTTAAACCGTCCAAAAAATCGAATAACTGTGGGGTAAACTTTACAACTAAATATCCCATTAATGCATTCTTCATACTAGCTTTTCCTTTAATCTCATCACCTGTTGCAACTTGCATAGCACCTTTAATCATACAAGCGTAACTAACTGGATTAGCTAATTCAATAATTGCATCAACAATTGGCTGTGCTGCTTCTTTAATTTGTAAGCCACCGTTAGCCACATCTGCTGCATGAATTGGCAGAACTGGAGTTGCCATCAATGCACATGTTGTTACCACTTGCCCCACTTTCTTCGGATCAATCTCAACCAACTCATTATTTTTCATAACAAAATAGCAAACCTTCATTTTTATTCCCCCTTAACTCTTTCAACGATTTTTTTTATTTCAGGAATCGAGATAACAATTCCTAAAACAATACCAATTAATAATTTCATTTTTATCACCTCACACTAAATTTTATGTAGTTCTTTTGAATATTATGCCTTAAAGTTGCTAAAAATATTAGTAGTGGAGGTGAATACTTATGAATTGGATTATTGCAGGGTTAACAATTAAACTAATCGCTGAAATTTTAAAGGTTGCTTGTTTATAAATAAAAAGGGTGAACCTAATCACCCTTTTTCATTTTCTTCTAGTTTTTTATATATTAATTTTTTAGCCAAATTAGTCATAGATAAATCTTGATCGTATGCCAATTTGTTAAACATTTCATAGCACTCTTTATCCTTTTCATAGAAAATTACGGTTAATCGTTTATAAATATCTTTAGCCATAATTTCACTCCTTTCAATTTATCATGATACTAATATACGAAAATGTTGCTAAAAAAATACATATAAACTGCTATAAAAATGGGATTTTTATGGCTTTTTTCATATGGTTATAATCTCCCCACGACACTTACAATGTAAGTGTATGATGCAAAAGTCGGAAAGTTGACCAAATCCAAAAAATAAATAAAAAAAGACTAGAAATTAATCTAGTCTAACTGATATTATTCATTTTAAAAAATGTATTTTTTTACCATTTTATTATTTTTGTTGTTTATAACACTGAACTACACTCTTCATTAAGTATGCTGTCGTGATGATCCCCACTTTACCTGCATAATCAATGTATTCACTGTCTGTTATTTGTACATCACGTACAATCTTGCCATCTACACGACTAATTCCACAGTCTAAGACTAATGTCCCACTAATGAATTGATAGTCTGCAAAATAATGAGGTCTACCAATGCCAATAACAACTACGTCTGAATTTTTAATGTGATCGTCTAGGTTTGCTGTTCTACTATGACAAACCGTAACCGTTGCGTTGCTATTCAATAATAATTGGAATAATGGCTTACCGATTAAGTGGCTACGGTTAATAATTGCAATATTAAGACCACTCAAATCTGATTTGCCAGTTGTATGCTTGATAATTTCATAACAAGCCCCTGCTGTTGCAGGAATAATGGCTTTTGGATCGTTGCTAACTAAACGTGCAATGTTCTCATTTGTTAATCCATCTACATCATGATCTGGCTCAATTGCTTTGATTACTTCTTCACTATCAAACTTTTCGTGTAGTGGTAGTTGCACAATAATAGCATGATGTTCTTCGTTTAAGCTCTGAACGTAATTAACAAGCTCTGAGGTGTCTGAAAACATGGTAGACTCTAAATTATAGTGAGTAGCCTCAATTCCCACCTCACAAGCCGTTTTAACCTTATTTTTAACATAGATTTGTGATGGTTCATCATAGCTACACGTCACAATTGCTAAAGTTGGAGTTTCTGACAGTTTAGAAACTTCTTTTTTTACGTCATTTAATATTTGTGATCGAATTTCTTCGCAACTTATAATCATAAATTACCTCATTTCTAAAAAATGTACTGGAATAGTTTAATTAAGATAATAACTATTGCTAAAATCGTTCCTTCTATTAATAAAGCGACTAACATTCCCTTAAAAAGACCGAAATCTTTATCATCTTCCATAATTTAACCCCTCTCTTCACCCATCATTGTACTTTTTAACTCGAATATTTGTCCTAAAAATAAAAAAATGGAGCCTAAAAAGGCTCCTTTTATATGTTGATTTAATTAAATTGATCTCCAAATGGATCAAATCGTGAATTTAATGTTTCCACTACTTCTTCTTGCTGAGGTCTTTCATTAATCTCAGCATTTTCTATTGTTTCTGACTCAGTTGATGGATAAGACATGAATGGTTGAAACCCTGCCTTACCTTCGTTAATAGCATGAATATAGTAACGAATGGCTTCAATGACTAATTCACGCTTATTTAAACGCTGTGATTTCATCAATTTAGGCAACTCATTAACAATGTCTTTTTCATCTTCATAAAGTTGCACATATAATTGATCTAAGCTAATTCTAGCCATTATTTTTGCCCTCCTTTATTCATGCTGTTACGATAAGCTACGAATTTTTGTCCACCACGCACATTACCCATGATTGAGTCAGGGTAAATTTTCGCGTTATTAGGTAAATATAAATGATCTTGAATTAATAGTGTTGTTCCACCGCAGTAAAGAATACGGTCATAATCACTGAAATCAATTCCATTTTTATTTAGATAATATGATACTTGGTCTGCTAACTCTTTACAAGTTTCTTCATATTCTTTCGTGAAATCGTATTGTTTTTCACGTTTTCTGAAGATTTTTTGAGGAATAAAGTCAATATCATCAATTGTAAACTTAGCTTTATCAGAGACAACCATAGGATTGTTCTTAATTCTAGCTAAATATTTTTTGTTGAAGTCCATTGATCCGATATTTCCCCCATCGGCAGACGTTATTTTTAATCCATTAGTTGTAACAATATCAAGAGTTCCTGCACCGATATCAATGCATAAGTAAGTATTTTTATGTTTGTCATTTCGAATTGAGAAATCGTCCTCTAAGATGTAATCCACTAAGCATAAATACGCTTGTGGTAAAACGTAAACTGAGTCAACGTTAAACTTATGACGAACTCCATCAACTAAAATTTCATGTTCATTTAAGAAACGTTGCTTTACTTTTGTAACAATTTCATCATCTTTATAGTGTTCAGCAGGTAACGCAAATCCTAAACTTATCTTTTCTTTTTCAGTTACTTTAGAAATTGCAATCATAGCCTCCGCATAATAAAGGTCTGTTTCATAGCGATTTTCATTACGTGAACCACTACCCATACCGTTTTGATCTACTACATACTTCTTCCCGTTAACCTCGTATACAGTTTCTCTCTTATTATTATTGCTTAATAAGTTCGTGTGAAGTGGGTTCTCATCGTAAACCTTTAAGCGATTTGGATAAATCACTTCTTTAGTATCAGATTTAGCTTTTTCATTTCCGTTCCCGTTATCAAGAAATACATTCGCTAACATAGAATCACGCTCCTAAACATTATCTATTCATATTATATGCATAGGTTTTTCAAATATTCAATAATTTTAAATGAAATTAAATTATTTTATATCATATCATATGAATTCATATCCTTTCATATGTTCTCATATGAGTTCATATCATATTATATGAGTTTATATGAAAGGATATGAGATAAAATTATATTATTTACTATTATATAAAATGAAAAAAAGGCATATGCAATCATATGAAATGAAAGCATATGCCATAATTTGATATTAAATCTTTTGACAGTATTTCTTAGCAACGTATAAACCTGATTTTGTTTTGTAAAAACTTCCACTTTCACCTACGATTGTTAAAATAGTTCCTGATTTTACTGCTTCTGCAATGTTACCATCCTTAATTTCAGGTGTTTTACGTGCGTTTAAATAAGTACAATCAACTACTTTAACTTGGAAAGTTTTAACCGTATTATTAGATGAAACTTTCTCCACGTCTTTAGCATAAACCCATGAAACAATTTCGTCCAATAATAGTTTGTCACCGTTTACTTTTGATACTTTATATTGTGATCCTTTAACCCAATCTGGAATTTTTTTATCTGAATTAGCGTAGACAGTTGCAGTAGATTTCACTTTTACTACGTCATTTACGCTATATCCTGACGCTGTTGGTGTTGTTGCTTGTGTAGCTTTCTTAGTTAATCCTAAGTATTCAATAACTGCTTCTGCAACAGCTTCAGCATAGGCTTGTTGACCTTTATCAGAAGTAATGTAGTCGAAATCACTCTTAGTTGTGTAGAAACCACCTTCTACTAATGTAGCAGGGATTGTAGATTTACACCCTAATACAGCGAATTTTTCTTGTTTAACTCCTCGATTTCGCATTCCTGTATGTTTAACTAATTTATCTTGAATGATTGTCGCTAGTTTTTTATCCTGAGCAGAACCTTGACTATGCCAATAAGTTTCCACACCAGTAGCTCCCTCTTGTGCTGCATTGTGGTGAATTGAGATCATTGCAGATGGATTGATGTTATTTGTGTGTTTAACACGATTTGCTAATGAAATATCAGTTTTTCCAGTCGTATCGTCACTACGAACGATTTCAACATTATAATTTTTTAGATAGTTTGCAATATAATTACAAACTTTATTGTTTAAATCCCACTCATAAACGACTTTCCCCATTGATTGTGGTGAACGTTTACCTGGTGTTGAACCATTTCCACCATGTCCTGCGTCTAAAACTAAAATTTTATTTGCCATGATATAATCTCCTTTCATATCATTTCATATGCGTTCATATGAGTTCATATCAGCTCATATGAGTTTATATGATATTATATGAGTTCATATCATGTGATATGAAATGATATTATATTATTTAAAATGAATTACTATGATATGATTTAAAATTATTTCATGTTAAATGAAATGATATACTATTATTTGATATAAAATGATATAATTTGATTAAATATAAAATGAGGTGATATTGTGGGTAAAGCTATTGGTATGACTAAAAAAGAGAGAATTAGATCAAAAAGAAAGCAAAGCGTTGAAAGTCATGATATTTCTGTATCAGATTTCCTAAAACAAAACAGGGAATTAGTTAGATTTGAATTAGAAGTACATGAGGATGGATTAGGAATTAGAGTTGGTTTTGAAAATTCGCCTTTAATAAAGCTATATTCTGCTAAGGAATTGAGTAATGCGATAGACGAAGACTTATTGCGTTCACTATCAGATAATTTGATGGAAGTATTAATGCAAGGCATTGTAAACAATGTAAATGATGAAATAGAATAATTACATAATAAAAAACACCTTTTTCAATAAGGTGTTTTTGTATTTTCTTTAATAATTTTATCTCTATCTTGCTGTTCAATATATAGTCCTTGAAATTCTACACGTTCACGTCCACGTTTTAATATTCCATGTCCATAACCTCTTAAATTTTTACCCTCACCAGTTCCAATAATGATCTCAGAGTTTGCTTCATCTTCTACTGCTAAACAAATACGATTATTAAAGTTGACCTTAATTAACGGTGTGATAACATCCTGTGCAGGACGCTGAGTAGATAAAATCACATGAACTCCTGATGAACGTCCTAATTGTCCTAGCTTAGCAAGTAATTTATCAATATTTTTCTTAGCATTAGGTGATAAAGATAAGATACTAGCCACCTCATCTACAATTAACATGATGTATGGCAGTTTGTTATTAGGATATTTTTGGTTGTATTCTAATAAATTCTTAACTCCACTTGTGATAAATAACTTATTTCTTCTACTTCTCTCATCATCAATCTCTTTCAATAGTTCTTCTAACTCTTCTACCTCAGTGATTGCTTTTTTAACTTGATCCACACTTCCGTATTCTGTTAATTCTACACCTTCTTTAAAGTCTGCTAAGTAGATTGATAGTCTTTCTTTTGTATAATTCTCTAATAAACAGCACATGATAGCGTGTATAAGGTTAGATTTACCGCTGTTAGTACATCCTCCAATGATAGTATGTGGGTTTTGCTTAGATAGATTAATCCACGCTAGTCCCAATTTAGAAAAACCGACTAGAATTTGCAAACCATTGTCTACATTTATCTTATATTTGTCTAACTGGTAAACATATTTTTGTTTCAAATGATTTTTGAAAATCTTATAGTAATACTCGCCATTATGACTATAAAATTCAACATCATTTCTAAAGTATGAACTAAGCATGTCTGCTACTGCTTCTAAATGGTCTCTCGTCATTCTAAGTGGTGGATCAACGTAAACTAAATCGTAGTATGGATTGTCCATGTCTACTTTATCTATAGTAATGTACTCATTAGTATCTTTGCTTGAATAAACACGTCTAAAAATCTTATTTGAATATGGCCCATACTCTTCATCGTAAATAAGTTCTAGCCAGTAAGGTTGCGTATCTAATTGATATTTTACATCGTCACACTTTAATTCTGCCGTAATATAAGAGGTTAAATTGTAAAATAATTTTCGATTTAGCCCAGATGGAACGTCAATAATGTAACAATTTTCTTCTTCGCATGGTTTTAGCTTAGGATACTCGTCTTTACGATTACAAAATTCCATTTCTTCGATTAATTTTTCGATTTTTTGAAGTTTCTCATCACGTGAAAAACTAAATTTCCCCTTAAATTCCATTGCTGCTAATCCAATTGCTCCTACTCCAATACCAAGTCCTAATAGTGGTGAGACTGAAGTGAATATTGGTGCTAAAATTAAGCCCATCGCAGGTAAAGCAAGAGAACTATTCGCAATATTATCAAATGTAGTTTCTTGTGTTTCTTTATTTGTCATAAAAATCATCCCCTTAGTGAAATATCTTATACTTCAATATATGTGGGATTAGAATATTTATGACAATAAAAAATAAAGAGGTGTAAAACTACACCTCTGTTAATTCTTCTAATTTGATTTTCTCATTTAATTGATCTAATAAATATAAACCAGACTCAGTTAATAGGTAATCATCACCATCATCACCAGTAAGAATACCGTTTTGAATAATATAGGCTAAATATAACTCATATCGTGATTGAATAGGTTCAATATCTGTTAAATCTTCGTTACCTAGAGCGATTTTTTCAAGTAAAACTTCACTACGAGATTGAGGTTTTGATGGCAATTTTGATAAATCACCGCTGAAAATAGCGTAAAAGTATTGTTCACTTCTCGAAATAGGCTCAATTCCACTAAATTCACCATCTAAAATAGCTTTAATAAATGTTTCAATGCGTGAACTAATAGGTTTTGGACTAATATCATTAGCTCCACATAGGTTAGCAAGTAAAATTTCTTTACGTGGAGTTGCTTCATTGACATGAGGTAAAGTCAATGTAGGATTAAGTTTCATATTAATATACATCTTCTTCACCACCTAATAATAAATCAAAATAATGTTCATCGCTTAATAATCCGTATAAGTAGAATAAGTTAATCTTATCTAACATGTTTTGAACAGGTTGATTTTCTTCAATTAAGTGTTTTAACATGTAATAAAGCTCATCTTTTGGATCATTAGTAGATAAATTTGTAAATGAAGCAGCAGACTCAGCACTGTTTTGAACTAAAAGGTTCTCATATTCAGCGTTGATTAATGATTGATAGGCTAAAATTTCTAATTGATCTAATTTAATTGTTTGTCGTAAATTAGATTTAGTATTACTTGCAATTTGTCCTACACGTGATACAGGAACTTTATATGTAACTGTTGGTGTTAATGATGGCTCAGTAGAGCCAGATGATAGTTGAATATGACCATTTTTATAAGCATGTGGGAAACCTTGCACATCTACTTTTGTGGTGATTGGTGATGATAATTTATAATGTGTTTTCGTACCGTCAGTTACTAGAGTATTTGAGTTAGTATCACCATCTTGATAGTTGCGTTCACCGATTTTTTGCACATATTCACCTGTTTCCGCGTTCAAAGTATCACAAGTTCCATCTGGTAAACTGCGTAAAACAACCTCTTCTGGCAACGATAAAATACTTGATTTATGTGGTTCGTAGGTTGTTGCAGATGAACCTAGCTCCATTTGCACTTGTCCAAAACTCCAAGTGTCATTACCAGATGGACGTGCGTATAATTGGATGGAAAAGTTGAAAGATGATATTCTATCGTAGCCACTTGGAGGGGTAAAAGTGTGGGTTTGTGAAATAACTCCTTCTGTATTATTGTTGTGTTCACTTAGCAGTCCTACGTATGGATATTCAGTTTTGGTTTGTCCACTTGCATTTGTCCATCTTAAAGTTCCATGAATCCCAAACCTACCACCTAATGAGCCTTGATTTGGGTTGTTTGTTTTCCCTACGGTTTTCTTGACTCGACATGAAACTGTTAGAGCTTTTCCAATAAGAGAGTTGAGGTGAACGTCATCGTGTAACTTAAAAGATGGGTAGTTAATGTTAAAATCGGTGTCTTTGGTGAACTCTTTAATTGTGTCTCCACCCACTATTAAATTTTTCCCACAAGTCTTTAAAATAGGCATTCTAACCGTTATTAACTCTAAATTTCTACCTTCTTCAAAATCTTCTAGGATTTCACCTGTGTCAATATCACGATATTTTGTTTTCCCTTTTAATACACATGACTCAAAAGCCCCATCTAATACATTTTCATGCAAATCGACACCACTATCATCTGATCCAATTTCACTCATTGATTGTGATGTAGTGATTTCTGCACTATATTCATCAACTTCAATTTTTGCTTTAACTTCATCACAACGATTTTCTAAAGGTGATAATGTTGCTAGATCAGACTCATTAGCAAATACATCTAAAGCAAGCTGCTTATTTTGCTTATCTTGCACAATTGTCATTGTGTCACCCTGTTTGATTGTTGTTGTAGATGGAAGATTTTTAATTTGTATTCCTTCTGCCACTTACATTCCTCCTTTTATATCAAAATAAAAAGAGTGTTTTAAACACTCTTTTTTGTTTATTAAACTATTACACAATCGTCTCTATATTCCAAAAATATTAATATACGAGTCTCCTCTTACATCATCTCTTTTCTAGCAACAAAATCTTCTTTGCCTAAAATCGTAAATTCATCTTGTTCTCTTTCTCGAACTGGATTATTATCGCGCTTCATATCATACTTCCTAGTCATCAATTTCTTCTGTTAATCTCAATGGATATACTGTCTCATAAGCACCCTTGCCTAATCTTTTAATCACAACACATTTCCCCAAATCGGATGGCGTAATTGAGATATTGACTTTATATCCTGTTATATATGCAGCGTTTGATACAGTGGCTTTAGCTCGTAACCTAAAATGTACATTCCCTGCGCGAGAAGAGTTTTCATCGTTGTAATTTGTATGAAATCCTTGTAGCGTTGCTGCAATCGGAATGTAAATTTCATTGCCAGCTTTTAATCTTACAACTTCTGTAAATCGGCCTTCTTGTTCTAGTGCATTGTAGTTTTGTTCAGGTGAGTATTGTTGGTACACTAAGGGATCTAAATAAAGCGTACAATCAGATTGGGCATATACTCTGACATGACCATTAAAGGTAACAACGGATTCTCTATCAATTTGAATGTTATACTTTGATGTTTCAAAGTTATTGAACTTATCAGATTTGAGTACGCGATGCCCCAAATTACTAATTCGATTCTCATCCTCTGAGTCTGCATTTTCATCTCTATCCCACATTAATGTGTAAGCCGATGCTCCACTTTTATTTGTTTTAGCTTTTCTATTTGCTTTTGCGATAGCGAGAGTAATGTTAGCAACCCATTCAACGTGTTTCCGCATGAGAAACTCACCTCTGGTCGTACCGTATGCGATATTACTCCACTCGGGATTACATCCATTTACCCCATATGTATGAACAACCCAATTAGTGAAGGTCGGAACTGTTGAAGAAGAATAAATCGCGCGTTCATCCCTTGTTTCAGAATCAAATTTTTCTAACACCTCATGAAGTTCTGAAAGTGCATTTTGAGCGAATCGAGGATAATAAAGAACCTTTTCAGCTTCAATCGTATTAAGTGTATGCAAGTCAATAAATCCGACTAAGTTATCATTACTTAGTTCTTGGACTAGAGATTTTACATGCTGTGATTCTACTTCTGAAAAAGGCGCGGAACCTTTGTAATACTTACCACCAACTTGTCCATTGGTTGAAGTGTACTCTTCCCATCGATACGAAGAGTTTCGGTTCAAATCAACTGCATTGGAGTTGCGGCGATTCGAATTAACAAATCCCCAGGGATTGACTATAGGAATGATTACTAACTTAACTTTATTTCGTAAAAAGTATAAATTGCTATCTGTTTCATAATTCCTACATAACTCGTCAACGAATCGACATAACCCGAAAAAACTCGTGTACTCATTTCCGTGTACATTTGATAGCACAATGATTGTGCGATCATATTTCTCGGGAACAAATTCGTAGCGATAAATATTATATGTGTTAGATGAATCTTTTCCTAAAATTGTTTTGTGAACATAATCTGAATACTCTTCAACTAACGGATTTAAAATCCAATCATAGAATAATTCATAATTATTGTGCGTGTAAGCGTTTGGAATCCCATTAGTTCCTAGTGCCGTGCCTTGAATTTGCTTTGGATAGTACCAGTCTGCAATTTTTACAGTTTCAGATAGCTGTGCATTAGTTTGAGCTAATTCACTTTCAATTTCTCTTATTTTTTCTTGTGAATTTTGTTTAATTTCATCCACAATTGTTCCTAATGGTGCTTGTTTAGTTGCTTCATTATCTTCCACGATTAACTTTTCTGTTCCATCTAAACTATGTTTAATTGGAAGTTCTTTAATTGTTTTTGCTACTTGTGGGTATGCTACTTCAGTTCCCATAGTGAGAATATCGCCAACATCTAATAAATCATTATCTTCTGTTAAAATAACTGTACCAGTCTGATCTACCATAACCACATTTTGAAATCTTACATCACCGCTACCATAAATATTTTCTCTGATTTCAAAAGTGAAATGAGGTAAAGTGATAGCACATCCGTCCTGGTCAAATAATCGTAACTGCATACGACTAACACCGACATATTGTGTATGAGTTGAGTCTAAATAAAAAGTTACTGCATTGTCTTCAATTCTTGCACTTGATACAGAGTCAACACCATCTGGATTTTCAATAAATAGAATTGCATTTAATGGATTAACAGGCATTAATGCTCTAGTAGTCGCATTGTTTTCATAATCAATACCATACTCATTAATATAAAAAATAAGTTTCAGTTGATCTTTTTGATAAAATGTTAAATTGTCAGATAATTTAATATCATAACCTGAAATAGTTAAGTATACTTTTTTAGTTAATGACAATTTAATCTCTCCTTTCCTTATAAATCAGAAAATCCTTTTGTTTCTTTTGTGATAATTCCATTTTCATTAAAATATTCACCAATAACATCGTCTTTATCACGATCATCATAAATAGAAATCATTGCTGCGCTTTGCCATCCAACCACTTGCTGAACAACTGACTCTGGAATTCCTGCTTTAAGAAGCTCCGTGCAGAAATTGTGACGCATACAGTGCCAGTAGAAGAATACGTCTAATTCTTCTGAAAAAACATCTGCATAGTAATTTAATTGACTTTCTTTAGCAGGAACCCAAACCCCATTATTTTTTCTTACGAAAATTTCATCAATGTCGTCTGGAACACCTAATCGCTCACGTTCCTGCATCCATAGATCATAGTAAGGTTTAAATTTTGATTTTAAAACATATACATTAAGCATTTTACCTTTAGTTTTAATTTTTTCTGGTGTCTTATATAGAGCGCCAAACTTTAAATTTTCATCTGAAATATGAGAACATTTGATACATAATAGTTCCGCTTTACGTCTACCACTAGCCCATGCTAATGCAAAAGCACACGCTTGTTGGTATCGTTCTTCTGAAACAAGTTTATTTAGAAAATTTTGACACTGTACATCTGTCAAAATTGTTTTTTCACGTACCTCTTCTTTTGGAACACTTTTAACCTTACGAATAATATTGCGGAAATTTTCAAACTCTGGGTAATCCTCATCTTCAGCAAGAATATTCTCACAATAGTTACTTAAACTAGAAATAGAAGCCTTAAATCTCTCCATTCGACTAGACGACATTCCTAATTCAACTAAATAAGACTGTAATTTAATTACATCTTGTACTTTAATCTTAGAAAATGGCTTATATTTACCTTTTAATTTGCAATTTTCTTCATACCAACAAAAGAAAATATTTAAATCTGAGCGATAATTAACGATAGTTTTTGGCGATTTCCCTTCTGCTTTACAGTAAATAAGGAAATCTTCAATTAAATATTTGTGTTCTTCACTAATTTTATCTAATTGATCCTTATTAGCTGTAACAAATTTCTGTGTAGGTCTTCCCATGAAATCCTCCTTTCAATAAAAAAAGAGGAAGATTATTCTTCCTCTTTAACTTCTGTTTCTTCTTCTACTACATACGCATTATCAATTAATTCAAGTAAACTGTCACGTTCTGCTAATGTGATCTGCTTAACACGGTAGTAGTTGTTAACGATTGTACGATATTTTTCTACATCGTTCCCCATTGAAATTTCATAATTGATTTTATTTAATGTCATTTTATAAATATTGCTTGCCATTACATAATCACCTCATCTTCTACCACTTCAGGCAATTCCTCTACAACAGGTTCTTCAACAATTTCATCTTCTACGAATGGATAAAGTGCAGAATAAATTGTTTCAAATTGTTCATCTGATAATTTTTCATATAAATAAAAAACACTCACTTTTTCAGTGAGATCGTCTAATTTATATGCTTTTTCTTCAATTAATTTCATAATCATATGATATAACAGGTAATCTGGTTCTGTTTCTGAACTTAATGACACTTTAGATAATCCTGTTTCAACTTGATTTTGTAATGTTAAGGCTTGATAAGTTGTATTTACTAATCCACCTGCTAAAAGAATTTCTAAATCGAAAATACGTTTGTCATTTTTAACGACCATAGTAGCATTTTGATTGATTTGACCTGCACGTGATGTTACAACGCTATATTCTAAGTTAGGTAATAATCCTGAACTTGATAATTGAATGTGACCATTTTTCCAACAGTAAGGTGTTGTTGATGGATGAGTACCAGAAGGCATTAAATCAACTGTTTTAACAACCTCTTGAGTCAACACACTACCATCTTCATCAATGCGTTGTGTGAGTTTTCCTGTTAACAAATCCAACTCATCGTACACATTACCATTTGAACGCAATGTCACATCTTCATTTACGGTTAAAATGTTTGTTTTATACTCATAATTTTCATAAGCCGTAATTACATTATCTGTTTTAGCTATTATAATATTTTTAGGTTTTACTTCATTACTATTAGGGCTAAAAAATCTGATTTTCATATAACAGATATTATCGTTATCGGGTACTGTTATGATTTTACTTGTCGTGCTGTTTGATGAAATATCTTGATTTAATTTTAAATAATTTTTATTTTTATCATAAAAATATGCTTTGGAGATACCTGCATATCCATCTGACTCGTAATACACACATAGATTAACGTTTTGTGATACTTTAATAAAATTTTTAGTGTGTTTATGCACGGGTGAATTTCCTGCAACGATATCCCCTGTACTATCACTTAAACTACCGTTAGCCAATACACCGTCAAATAAATTAAACCCAGTAGTCGTTAAAACAGGCATTTTAACACTAACAAGGACACCGCTTATAAAAAGATTAGTTGTAAATCCTATTTGCTCAAACTCATCAACACTCATTTCGGCTTCATCATTGCGTTTAATGACTATCCCAAATATGTCTCCACTTGTTGTTTCTAATGTTTTGGTACTATTCCATCCACTCTCCCACTGTTCATTACGCTCCGAATTATAACCTTGAATAAATAATTGATAACCACTATTTACAGAAAAAGTAAACGTTCCTATTTCAGTAAATTTGTTAACACTTCTTATCCTTACCTTGGATTCAAGCTTATTTACACCACCCGCATATGTCCCACTCTCAAAAGAATCTTTCAAATCAATTAGTGTTTGACCTTTTAAAATTGCACTTTTAGCATGTCCATCCATAACATTTGCTGAATAATCTACTCCATCACCCTCACCAACTTTAACAGATGACTTATTTTTGACTGTGATCGTTGGCGTATAAGTGTCATTTTCATAAGTTGCTTCAATTTCATCTAATTTTGCGAGTCCTGCAATTTTTTTATTTTCAATATCTTGCTTAGTCACCATCATGTTTAATGGTAATTTTTTTGTTTCCCCATCCTGTACAATGACCGTTACATCATCTGATTTAACTTCAGTAGCTTGTGTTAGTTGGGATATTTTTTTTGCCATTCGCTCTCCTCCTTAAATTTTTAATCTCTTACTTAGAAATAAAATTTAAAATCTGAGTAATTAAAAAGGTAGCAATAGTCGTGACGAAAAACCACGTCACTTTACTATTGTTACCTTTAACCTCCTCGATCATCTTTGTCGTATTTTCATTGCTAATCTTTAATTCAATGACCATCTTATTCAATTCATTACATAACTGATTATTTGCTTTCGTTTCGGCTTGAACCACATCAAGAGATTTTTCAATGTTCTCCATTTGAACCTCTAACCTAGACAATCTACTCAATAAATTTTCTTCCAATGTTTTCATAGCCCCCTTCAATAATCAAAATGACAAAACAATATTTTCCACAAGGCTACTATTGTCTTAATCATTGCCTTCTTTCTGTTTATAATTCTGTAATTCATCGTTCAATAAGGCATTTTCATATTCTAGTTTGTTTAATCTTTCATTTAAGTTACGAACTGCTCCCCACAATACTGAAACCATCCCATATGAATTGATTGCTTTATCCTCTTCATTTGTGAGTAGATCACGTCCCGAACATTCACGCACATCCTCGTATATCAATCCTAATTGCGATGTTTTTGTTGTAAATGTCGTAATATCATTACCATCTTCATCGTATTCTTTATAAAAATATCGGGCAGGTTGAACTTCGCTTACTAATTTTAGGCATTCTAAATCATCGACATAATGAGATAAATGTTTGATTTCTAGCGATGATGGATTATAACGATTCGCAATCCATGACTGGTTAATATATTGAGTGTTTGAACCTATACTCCCTTGATTAGCTCCACCTGGTTTAATAGATTGCGAATCTGAACGACCTGTAATTTCCCATCCACCTTGATCTGATTGACGGACGAACATTTGACCGTAGTTGTTGTAAAAAACTCCATTGTGATTCATCTGTCTTTGAACAGAAACAACACCATTAGAGTCGCATAAAATATCTTCAACGTAATTTTCGTTAACGTGATGGCCTAGAGATAATCCACTTGAATTACCATTTGAAGCGACTGTAAATTTATTATTGATCGCTGCTACTTTCCCCCATTGATGCGTTCCATTTGCAGGATTATACATTGTCATTCCATTGTATCCTAGTTGAAAATATTTATTACCGATTTGAGTTTTAGCCACTAATCCATCTGCTGAAACTGTTAAAGTATCTGATATTTTATTAAATCCGATTTGAACACTTGATGGATTTTGTTCGATAGTAGATTTAACCCCATTAACATCGACTTTTGTAGCAATCTGATTTGATAACTGAGTGATAGATGAGTTCATAGAGTTTTGCACGATCGTTACTTTGCCATCTGTTTCAGTTTTTGTATAAAAATTTTGCTTAACTGTATTCGTAATAGCTGCATCGGTAATTTTAGACTCAGCCGAACTAACACGACCAACTAAGGCAGAAATGGAGCCGTTAACACCTTCGATTTTAGACATTGAATCCGCTTTAGTTTCATATGTATTAGATACATTTACCTGAAATCCGTCCAAATCTGCTTTGATTAATGTTTTAACCGTTTCTTCATCGGTTGCACTTGTTATTTTTTTTTGAACATCTACCTCTAAATTTGCCGCCTTAATAGAATTAGCTTGAATTTGTTCACCTACAATACTATTGGCACTAATCATAGAACCTACAATATAACCATCCATTGTAATTCCTGTTGTGTATGGGCCATCTACTCCATTGGAACTAAATGCTACAATTTGTTACCGTAAAGGCTCTTTATCCTCTACTTCTTATATTTTCATATAAGTTCGGACTATATCATAATCCTATATTAATAGGACTCTCGGCACTCTTGTTCGTATTATCGTCTGTCATGACTCAACGATTAGTCTCTGAACCTTCCAATTACTTTTATTGACTTTCATTGGCTTGGCTTATGATTGGCATATTCTAATAATAGAACTTAGCTTTCCATAAATTCACCGAGTTTTCATCATACAATTACTTGTATGAGGGGCAAGCTGTTTACCCATTTTTGTTCCACACCCATAATTTTTGAGCTGTACTAATATCGTCAGTGTCCATAATATATAATGCGTTATTTGTTTTATATACATAGCCACCCATAGCTTGTGTAATAGTGTCGTTTAAATGTTTTTGTGTTTGTTGTAGAATACCGTTGACCATTCCAGAGAATTTAACGTCTAATTCTCCACTATCAAGTGTATTATTTGTATTTTGTGTTTTAGTGAAAAAGTTTTTTGTATATGATCCAAGTGTGATTGTTTCATATTTATTTAAGATACAATCATAAACATACTCAATACAACGTGATTTTAAATTAATATCTAATGGTTTATGGTAAATATGAACAGTGTCACCAATATTAATATTCTGTAAGAATTTTAAATGTTTATATTCTTCGGTTTTTGATAATTCAATGAATTCAATATTGATTGTTGTTTTTGGTAAATCAATTTCATTAACAACAAATTCATTAGTTGCTAATTCGATTAATTTAGCCTGTGCTTCTGCCAAATTATCATAAACATATGAATCATCATCTTCACGTTCTTCGTAGTTTGGAGAACCTTTCCATTTGACATTTTCGTACTTAATTTCCTTAATGATTGGAAGTGCATAGTTATCAATATATGGTGAGTCTACATATAATCCATCAATTTCAATACCGTCAAATCCAACTGGACGAATACGTGTAACAACTTCTAACATGTTTAATTGTAAGTCTAGTCCAGTTAAGTTTTTACCATATTGAATCGTGTAACCATCATCTTTACCGATTTGCTCATTCAACTTAAAAGTGAAGCCATCAATGTCTAATTCTCCACCCCATCTATTGATAAAGCTATTATCAGTATCACCAATCAAAGCAGAAACAACATTCTTTCTAACTAGACGTGAACTAGTTACCGTATCAATGTCAGATGTTGCTGAAAATGAATGCGGGTAAGATGTTCCACCTAAAATATGTGCTAAAGCCATACTACCTGTCTTATTTTTAATGTTAATATCTTCAATAAAGTTTTTATTTAAATCGAAAAAGATATGCTTTGCAATAATACTAACTTCTTTTAAGTTTCGTCTAATTGATGAAATTCTAAAATATTGACCATTATAACCTAAAATTCTTTCTTCTGTTAACATCATACCTTTTTCATCTAAAAGATGTGTCAGTTCAAGTTGATATGTATATTCAATTAAATTACGTGTAATTTTAGCTGACGTTGGATTTAAAATTTTCAAACCATTATTTGAAAAATCTGTCGTGTCTTGTTCATATAAACGAATTAATTTTTTAGCCACATTTCTTCCTCCCTATAACCATCTAAAATTAGGTAATATTACAACTTTAGAAATGTTTCCATCAAAAGAAATTCGTGTATCACCTGGTTCAATTTCATCATAGTCGCACAAAACATTTGAGTTGCAACTTTTAACAACACCGTCTTTAACGGTGTATGCTTCTTGTAAAGTAAAATCTAGTTCCACATACTCATCAATTGCTTTAATTTGAATAGTTTCATTTCCAATATAAACATTACCTGCGCCATTTGTTCCGTTTCGTTTATAGATTTTAATGATTGGTTGACATGATGTATTAGTTGGATTATTGAATTGTTTAGTAGTAGTAATGTTAACTTCATAATTTCTTAATTCATATGAAAAGGGTTGAATAGCAAATGTAACGACAAATTCATTATAGTACATTAACAATCGTTCAAAATCTATCTTGTTTATGACTGTCGCTTGATAATATCGTTCCTCATTATTAGATAGAATTAATTTGCCACTTCCACTAAATAACTTTTTAATCTGATTAATGTTATCTGTGTTTCTAGCCGAAATTTTAATGTCGATTGTCTGATATTTTCTTGAATTATAATTGTGAGTTAAAAATCCATCCCTACCAGTTACTTCAATCAAATCTTTACTTTCTTCAAATGATCCAATGATCGGTAACTCTTCAATGTGTAAATTTAAATCTGTTAATGTATTCACACCATTGAAAATTAAATAGTTTTTCATTATACATTTTCACCTCTTTTTCATATAAATTAAAAAGAACCCTATAAAGGGTTCTAATTAAAATTTTTGTTGTTGGTTCATATAGTAAGAAATTTCTTTCATTAATTGCTGAACATCTTGATTTCTATTGTTCTCAAACGTTCCGATGTTTAAGTTAATTTCAATAGGTCTATTCTGTTGTTCGTTCGATTGTGTATTTGAATGATTGTTGGTTGGTTTAATTCCTTTAGTGGTAGTGTTGTAATTATAAACTGCACTACTTATTACTTGACTTGCAACAGCATCTCTTGTTGCATATGGTGAGATAGCTCTACTACTATATGCTGTAATACTAGCTGCTTCAGGAGTTAAACTTCTTGAAACATAAGGTGAATAATCAGAATCAGTATTGTAAGGTGTCGTATCACCAACTGATCTCCCTAATTTTCCACCTGACGTAATAGCATTACCAACTGCACTTAAAGCATTTCTCGCAGTATCCCAAATTGAATTAAGTTTACGTGTTAAAACATTATAACCCGTCTCAGTAAATTCAGCTTTAACTTCAATTTGCTTACCTTTTAAATCTTCAATTTTATCCTGCATACGACCTACTGACATAATAGAGTCGCCAGTTGTTGTATTGATTGTGCCTTTCATATCTTCAAAATCAACTTCAACATTTCCTAACGCATAATCAATAGCTTCCTGCATATCGCTACCACCATTTTGATAGTAGCTAACGATTTTATTCATGAACTTATTAGTGTCAGTTTCTTCCGTAATCAAATGGTTTCTATTAGCCTCATTCATTGCTTCAAAAGCTAATGCTTGAATTCCACTTGAACGTGTCATAGCATCATTAATAATCCCATTTCGATCCACATACTTCTGATTAATCTCATCATTTTGTCTTTGATATTCAGTTTTGAGCATATCGTATAATTCTTGTGAACTCATTCCTGCATCTTCAAACTGTTGTTCTGTATAAGTAGAGTATTTTTCTAATTTTGTTTGATAGTCGGCTTCGGCTAATCTTAACTCTTCATCTCTAGCGTCTTTAGCAAGTTGTGCTAAATCATTAAATGAAGATTGTTGTTCCTCGTAGCTTAATGAAGCAAAATCTTTGAATTGTTTATCTAAATCGCCATAGTGAGTTTGATATTCAGCACGTTCAAATTGAAGTCCTGTACCTAATAATACTTGTGCATTATCGAAATATTGATTGTAGTTTTCAAGCCTTTTTTCTTGCCAGAATGAATCAGATGCATATTGATCTTCAAGACTCATTTCTAAATCACTCAATGTTTTTTCATAACCTTGATTTTCAATACTAATCTTTTCATCCCAATTACTATTGACTGCTTCGATTTCACGTTCCATTTGACGTTTTAAGGCTTCGTATTTAGCATTATCTTTCTCTTTAGCAATAGCCAATTCAGTTTCATATTTCGCTTCAACTAATTCCTGAGAGCGTAGTTTATTACTTGTCAACTCTTCTATTACTTGATTATGATGACTTTGCAATGAACTTAAACTTGATTGATATTCCTCATCAGTTAGTTTGCGATTTTCTGAAATTGCTAATTTAGTAATATCTAAAACTCTTCCTGCGAAATCTTCAAGTTCTTTTCCTAAATCAGATACTTTATTTGTTGCTTCTTCTACACCTTTACCAAACTCACGATAATATTCCGAGAAAGAAGAAACACCTTCACTACTCCATTTACCCACTTCATAAATGGTTTCAAATGTCTTTTTAAGAACTGCTCCACCACCAACGACTGCTGCAACTGCTACACCACCTGCAAATAATGGTGATAATCCAGATGTTAAGTTACTAAGTGCGCTTAAAACTCCACCTGATCCAGTGATAGCACCAGACATATCTGCAAACATAGTAATAGCTTTACTGATACCTAGACATACATTACCTAGAATTCCTGCAATTGGTGAAATAGCAGCAACAAATAATCCCATAGTAACAATAGTTTGTTGGCTTTCACTATCTAAACTATTAAATTTGTCTACCCACTCACCGATTTTTTCAACGATAGTTAAAACGGTAGGTAATAAATTTTCACCAATCGAAATTGCCATTTCTGAAATTTTACTTTTCATGGCTTCAATTTGATTAGAGGCAGAAGAACGCATTGTCTCAGCCATTTCAGCAGATGCATTCTCACTATTTTCAATTGCAGTAGCTAATTTATTAAAATCTTCTTCGCCTGTATTAACGATGGCTAGTAATCCTGCCATGTTTAATTTACCTGCAATAGTTGTAGCAAGTTCTGCTTGTTGTACTTCATCTAAATTAGCGAACGCTTTTCTTAAATCACCTAATACTTCAATAAGTGGTTTAGCAGTTCCATCAGAATTTGTTAAAGATATATTGTATTCTTCCATAGCTGCTGCACAGTCAGCAGTTGGTTTAGCTAAGTTTGCAAGGATAGATTTAAGTTTGTTCCCCGACTCTGAGGATTTGATCGTTTGGTATTAACCGTAAGCTCTTTATCTTACGCTCTGTGTATTTCTACACAGTTTGGACTATATCTTTACCCTCAACTTTACTTGTTAGGGTATCACCTGTTCGTGGGTGTTTCACCATGCAATATAAATTGTTTAGGTTAATCCACCTAGTCTCTACACCTTTCAATGGTTTCCCAATTGACTTGGTTCGGTATTGTCATATTATTTAAAATAACTTAGAGTTTCACCGAATTTAAGTGATTATTGACATGAATTTCTTCATGAAAGGGCATCAAGTTTACCCGCATTCAATTATGTTATCGTTAAGCTCTTTATCTTAACTTCTACATGTTTCCATGCAGTTCAGACTATCTTATCACCCTATAATTAGGGTGCTTGGCGCTCTTGTCCATTTCACCATATGTTCTTACACTTAGGTTACTTTGATTAGTCGTTGCACGTTCTATGAGTTTCCTCAATAGCTTCGCTCATGATTACCATATCAAAAGACTTAGGCTTCCCATGAATTCACCAAGTTTAAGCGATACTATTTCTAGTAAAGTGGCCTAATTTTTAAGCCATTAATCCTAATGCTAAACTTACCTCTGATACATTATATCCCATAGCTCCTGCTAATGGTGCTACGTTTTTAAATGCCTCACCTAACATTTCAACCGTTGTATTTGATGATGCACTTGTTTTCGCTAAAACGTCACAAAAACTTGACGCATCTTCGGCTTTTAATCCGAATGCTGTTAAGGAATCCGTCACAATATCCAATTATGTTATCGTAAAGGTTTTTTATCCTCTACTTCTTATGGTTTCCCATAAGTTCAGCATACATCTTCATCTTCAGCTTTATCTGGTCAGATGTCGGTCACTCTTGGAAATATTTTAGTCTATATTTAATATTAAATATAGGATCAATTTCTATGCGTTACGATGGTCAAGACGCTTTAATTTCTTGACTTATCTCGATGTTAGCATGACTAATAAACTCATTAAACTGCTCTTTTGTATTGTTGCCATATCCATATGTGGAGTGAAATTTAATGTGACAATCTTTACATAAAACAACACCATTATCTATGTTGGTTCGTTTTTCTATACACCAATTATAACCATCTAAATGATGTGCTACTATATCATATCCTTTTTTGTTGCAACATTGACAAGTGTAATCATATTTTTCATACACTCTCTTTCTCCATTCAGAATAATCATCGGTTATCCTATGTTGAATTCTATGTTCTTGTGATAGCGTTTCGTCATAATTAGGATTGTTTTCACCCTTGTTGTTCTCTTTCATATAATCCCATAAACATTCTCTTGAACAAAAAACATTTTTTCTGGAATTTATATGATAATCCGTTTTATATAAGTCTTTATTACAATTCTTACATTCACACTTTACTGATTTAAAGTTAGGATTATTTTCTCCTTTTAAAGTTTCTTTTTGGTGCAATGATTTACAAATTTGTGAACAATAAAAGGATTTTGTTGTAAGTTTGTCCCATTTATATCTACTTATACTGTTTCCACAATATGAACATCTACAATCAATAGTTTTATTTTTGAAATTTGGGTTATTTTCTCCTTTTAGAGTTTCTTTTTGATGTTCATATCTACACTCTTTATTGCAATAGTGTCTAACTGAACGCTTATATTCATGATTGCTTATTTCTAAAAGTTTTTCACAATTATCACAATTTACTTTTATCTTTGGTGACTTTCTTAAATGTGAGCTACATTTCCTAGAACAACATTTTTGTTTTGGTTTACCGTTAAATTCTATTCCACAAACTTCACAAAATTTTACCAAATAAATCCTCCTCTAAGTTGAATAATAAATTCATATAATAAGTTTATTAATTTTAGCCTTCTTCGATATTGACCGATATTTTTAGAATAGCATTTCTGCTAAACTGTCCAATTATTTAGACGCTAATGACAATTCCATTCCTGCAGCAGTAGCAAGGTCTAATACGGCAGGGAGTCCAGTCATTGACTGATTTGCGTCCCAACCTGCTAGCTTTAATGTTATCCTAGAGGCTCTTTATCCCCTAGTTCTTGTATTTTCATACAAGTTCGGACTATATCATCACCCTCACCATAATGTGTTAGGGTGTCATGCGCTCTTGTCCATTTCACCATATAATACATATATTACTTAGGTTACTCTGATTAGTCTCTGAACGTTCCGATAGTTTCCTAGTCGGCTTCGCTTATGGTTGACATATTCTAATAGAACTTAGTGTCCCATAAATTCACATGATGTTTTTTGAATAGTGTTTCCACTAAACCGTCCCTAGCTTTTAAGACATGTAATACAATGCATCTGCTGCTTCTTTTGCTGTAAACTCAGTAGTCGCTCCCATTTCCCTAGCTTTCTCTGTTAATGCTTCAAGTTCATCACTTGTTGCACCACTTACAGCTTGAACATTCTTCATTGACTGGTCAAAATCCATCGCAGCTTTAACAGCATAAGTTCCAAATCCAGTGATTGCTAATGATAGTGGAGCTGTTGCAGAAGAAATACCTTTGAGTGTATTCCCCATTGACTCAAATTTTTTCGCCATATTGTCTAATGGCATACGTTTCATTGCTATTTCTAATTCTTGTAATTCTTTATTAGCTGAATTTAAAGCTCTCTCAGTTTGTTCCACACCTCTACGCATATTGTTATAATGTGTAGTTGCACTTTCGACAGCTTTATTAGCTTTCTCCATTTCTTCTGCTGTAGTTTCTGTACTGTTGGCTAATTCAGCTTGTTTAGCTTTTGCATTACTTAAACGTGTACTAGCATCTTTTAATTTAGTGTTATATGCCTGTAATTGTGTCTGCAATCCATTAATCTTCGTTTTAGTAAGATCAACTTTAGTAGCCATATTCTGCATATCTTTATTAAAGTTACCAGTATTCGTATCTACCGATTTCATTTGAGAATCAAGGTTTTTTAATTCCTTCTTCAATTCGGTAATTTGCTTAGTGGCATTAGAATTTTCTATTCCTAAGACGCACAAGTAAATCAATACTCATGTTTTTCACATCCTTTCCATATTAATAGACAAAAAAAAGAGTAGCGAAAAGGCTACTCGTCATATTCGTCATAATCATCTGCTCTACCATAAGAAAAGGAGATTGAAGATTGATGTGATTGATCTTGTTTATTATTCTTTTTATTGTTAATGTTTACATATGTAATGATAAAGTCTAAGCAATCTCTTAGTGTCAACAATTCAAATTGTTCTAATGTTCCCCCACATTGCATGAAATTGTATCTTAGTGTGTTTAAATCAAGTTCATTACCTGATTTACCGTTGCTTACTTTCCCTCATCTTTTACAGTTGGATTAAGGTCTTCTAAGCACGCAGTCAATTTCGCAATTAATTCATCAGAGTATTTGAAGAAGTTTACATCATTTGCATCAAACCATTCACTTCCGACTGGACGTTTTTCCCCTCTTCTATGCAGACAGTTTCCAATAAAAATTACTGAAATAGTCATTTCCCCTTGTGGAATTAATGGCAATGCTTTATAAAAGTTTAATTTTGGATCAATTTGCTTTAACTCACGCTCAATACCTTTAATTGAAGCGATATTTAAATAAACTTCTAATTCAAATTCTTTATCTTTATCATTTTTAATGACAATATCTTTAATAATCATGTGTTTCCTCCCAAAATAAAAAGAGAGGTTAATAACCTCTCTATAAATATTCGCTTAAATATTGTTTTAAACTTTCCTTAGCCTCTTCTTTAGCTTTTTCTACATAGGATTGTTTTTCAGATTTGATCCACTTGGTAAACCATTGGTAATTTGGCTCATCCGTCTTATATTCTTGAAACCACAATCCTCGGCTTATGCTCCACTTATCACCTAAGCCTTGATTGGTTAAACCTATTTCATAACCTTTTCTACCTCTCTTAGAGAAAGTGACCATTTCCATAATATCAGCACCGTGAACACTATGTCTTGGTGATTTAGGTGCTATGGTTTGCATATCGTTCAAAACTTCCTTTGCGACTGGTTTTAAGGCTTTCTTCTGCAATTGTGTAACAGTTCTCTCATCACTAATTTTTTCTACTGCATTAATAAGTTCCTGAAGTCCCTCGATTGGCACATCATCACCTCTAGTTAATTAAGATTATTTTTCAGCACCATAACATCATCACCAGAAGTCATAGTTGAGTATAATACATTAAACTCTTCATCTTCTAATAAAAAAGCAACTGATAAATCTCCCATTTTCAGTTCTAAATCTGAATAATCTGCTTCTTCTAATATGATATTATATAAGTCAACAGAAATACCTTTATGTAATTCAATTAAATCATCAATCTCATAATTATCATATTCTTCCTCAGAATAAGCATAATAGAATACAACATATACAGATGAATCAGATAATTTTTCTGCTGTTTTTGTTTCCACAATAAAATCAAAATGATCCATGTTAAATTTCTCACTGTATATATCGTAAACTTTATCTCGAACTGTTTTAATAAGTTCAAAATATTTATCATTGTATGTTTTCGATAATCCAGATTGTCTAGCTGTTAAAAATTCTTCTTTTGTTATTCCATTAGTTTTTTCAGATGTTTCACTATTTTGACCGCATCCAAACAAAAGAGTTGAACAAATTAATAAAGTTGCTAATATATTATACTTTCTCATAACATTCCTCCTAATTTTTGGATAACTTATTATATGATTATAAATTAAGTTTTATACAAAAAAAGGAAAAATGTGACGGTTAAATAAAAATAATTTAGTAGACGAATTTTCGTCTACTATATAGATTTATTAACCTTCTGCACCAGTGTATACAGATTTTGTCCATCCTGATACTACACCTGCGTCTGCATCTTCGTCTAATGAGTCGATTGTAGCAGCAATACGTCCGTCAGCTAATGGAATAGCTTTACCTGAAATTGTAACTTGTGAATCAGTTACAGAATCAGTTTTAGTTTCTGCTTCCACACCTTCCACAGTTAATTTACAACGGTAGTAAACTTGATTTAAAGTTCCGTTTTGTGAACCCATTTGGCTTAACACTACGATTAATGCAAATTCAGGTTGAACATCATCAGATTTTTCTACCATTACACCTTTTTCAGTGTAATCAGAACCCATTAATGTAGCACGTAATTCAGGAGATAAACGCCCAACTACGATTTCTAAATCAACATCTACAACGTTTTTGAATGTTTCTTCAACAACATCATTTGAGTACCAAGACATTTCTGAGAAATTCTTTTTACCATTAAATGAAATAAATTGTTTAATTTCTTGTACTGCACCGTAAGTTGGTACACCTGCTTCGTATTTTGTGATTGGTGCAATACCTAAGAACTTAACACCCGAACAATTTTGTTATCTTACTAGCTCTTTATCTAGTAATTCTCATGCTTTCGTCATGAGTTCGGACTATATCATAATCCTATATTAATAGGACTCTCCCTGTTCGTGGATATTTCACCATATAAAAAAAGACTTATAAAAGTCTTAGTTACTTAGGTTACTTTATCTAGTCTCTGCACGTTTCAGAACTTTCGTTACTGACTTCGCTCATGATTGCCATATTCTAATATTAGAACTTAGGTTTTCCATGAATTAAAGGAGTTTAGTCATGATGATTACTCATCAAGAGGACTATAGGTTAATCCTTGCCATATTTTAATCACCTTTCTTCTTATAAAATAAAAAACACCCCAAAATTAACTGAGGTGTCTTTTTATAAAATCACAGTAAATGTAGTTGCTGTGATGAACTGCTGTGTATCCTTATGATAATGTGAACCACGATTAACATAAGAATAACAATGTTCATCATTGTTGATTACTTGTTTCATTTTTTCTGTGATAGGCATAATATTTTTAGCAGATTGTGTCATGTGATTAATCGTAACAAGATATTTCTCTAACTCCACACGATCATTACTATACCAATCATCATCAATAGTGAAATTAAAAGTAATGTAATCTAATTCCTTTTTCCCATCAGGTTTATGTATGAAATAAGAATTTAAGCCCACACTACTTAATAAATTAACTAAATAATCAACAATATTTGTACTTTGAACTGGTTCAACTGGTTCAATATTTTCATTCTCATTCATTTCTATTCACTCCTTTGTGCCACAGCGACAGTATACATTCGATTATCGTCATAATCATAAATAGATGTAATATCGTAATAATTACCGTCATATAAAATGCGATCAGAAGGAATAATTGTTATAGTTGGATGAGTTCTAAACGTAAACTTTTTAGAAATTCGATTATATAATTCTACACCATCTTTAATATATTCCTTACCCGTATTATTGCTAACCGAACAACGTGGCTCATAAATTACTTTCCACTCTTCTTCACAAATTCCATTTACGGGTTCAGAATAATCTTTGTGTTCAATCGTAATTTTGTGATTTAAGTCACCAGTCTTAGGAATATATTTTTTCTTAATAGTTGGCATTATTCAACACCATCCAGAGCAGAATCACTCATATAATACCAATGAGTTCCTAAAAGTTTACCAATTGTATAGTTGACTTCAGTTGTATCAGTTTCAAGTGTTCGATTATCATAAAAATGTGATGTGAGAACTAGGATAGCCATAGCAATCTCTGGATATTCATCTAATTCTTCTAAGCTACGTTTTGTATAAGTTTGCACATATCCTTTTGCTGCTTCTAGCATCATTTCAATCAAAAAATCATCTAAATCATAATCGACACGCAAGAAACTTTTAGCTTCGACAAGTGTTAGTGCGCTTGGTTTTAATAACAATTGTCTTCCCCTCCTTTGTTCCTCATAAAGACATTCCAATTTCCGTGTGATTTTAAACCACACCATGACTCTGTATCTGTTACAGTTTTTACTTCTCCAATATGCTTAAATAAGGAAAATGGTAAATGCTTAGTTATGCGATTGAGAATATCTTTATTAGTAACAAAATGCACAATATTATTATCGTGTTTTGGATTAATCAAATGTTTAATTCCTGCCCCATTGAATGTAACAACTTGTAAATTAGGATTATGAATAGCATTGCCTACATACTCAGCAATAGCGCCACCTAATGAATGACCAATAATATAAGTTTTTTTATTTGGATCATAACCCTCTAACACTAACTCTAATGCCTGATAGAATTGTCGTGGCTTACAAAAAATCATTTGAATATTTGTTAACCAATCTCGTAATGAGTTTGTTCCACAAAATACAACAATGTCATGATCCTCATACTCAAAAATCTCAGCTCTTAAACCACTAAGTTTCACTGTTTTGGTTTTTAACCCGAAATCGTCAGGATACGACAAATTGTGATAAATGATACTTGCGTGAAAAACTAGCTTTTGATACAATTTAGTAGTTAACATAAGGTTTCACTTCCTGTCGAATAAAAATTTGAATTTTTCATTTAATTTCGGTTAAAAATATTAGAGTAATTAATATAATATTTATAAATGAGTTAAGTGAAAGGGATGGTTTTTCTTATGTTAGATGGATTTGTAAAAAAATCACCAGTTAAACTTAAAGATTTGGCAGAATACATGAATATTGCTGCTCCATCTTTATGTAAAATCATGAAAGCTAAGTTCTATATGTCAAATGACGACTACGATAAAGTTTATGACTATATCTCTAGTCACAATGGCATAGTTCCGAGACAAGATAACGTTAGTGCCTATCCAAGTGACAAATCTAAGGGTAGTTGGGATATTTGGATAGATAATCAATTCGTTGTCACAATGATATTCTCTAATGACGATGATCTTCTTAATTTCCTTAATGGAAATGACGGAAGATTATGGTTCATTAAAGAACACTTTATGAACAAAGATGATATTGCTTATGACAACAGAATTGCTTTAAGAGGTCATACTAAAAAGTAAGGGGATATTATTCCTCTTCTTTTTTCTTTTTCTTAGTTGGTTGTTTTGGTTTAGGTTTTTCAACTTCTACCAATACGGCTTCGCCATGAGTTACTAAGGCTTTTGCTTCAGTTTCATTTAATTCATAAGTTTTACCTTTATGAAGTGGAGTTCCATCTAAAACAACTGAATGCGTAATTTTAACAAGCATTTTATCACTCCTTTTCTAGTTTTTAGATTAGAAAATTAACTTTAAGCATATAATAAGATAGAGAAATTACTTTCTCTACCCTATATGCGCTTAAATAATTAAGATCCTAATTTGATAGCTGAGATAGCGCCTGGAGTTACAACTTTAGAGTCTAAACGTGCAACACCAACTAAAGCTACCATGTCGTTAGCAGCGTATAATTCATGTAATTGACGAACTGAAACGTCTGTGCGTAAACCAACTGTTAAAGCACGTTTAACGTCTACGAACATCGCAACAACGTTTGATCCAGTTCCCATTGCAGGCATGTAAGGACATTCTACAATGCGTTTACCAAAGATTGTTAAGAATTCACCTGAGTAGTCTGGTTTTAAGATAGCACGTCCGTTAGCGTCTTCGATTAAAGCTAATGCGCGAACAACTGAAGGGTGGCATAAGAAAATAGCATTTGGACGGCATTCATGTGGTAAGTTATAGTAAGCATTTGTAATGTCAGCTAAAGAGATAGCGTCAGCAGAAGCAGTTACTTGTTCAGATGCTTTTTGTAAGTCAGCATTGTCAGCATCTCCGTAATGTAATAATCCTTCTGGTTGTCCTGATCCATTACCAGTGATGATTGCTTCTTCAAATGCTTTTGCAAATGATTGTCCTAAACGTTCAGCAGCATGTGCGATTACGTTGAAGTTTACATCTTCTACTACTTCACGTGTAAATTTAACGATTTCAGCGTATTTGAAAGCATTTAATTCCACTTTACGGAATTCGCTATCTACTGTTGCGATTGAAGCTCCTTCTTTTACTAAACGAGCTTTAGATGCAGGTGCTACGTCTAATACTAAGCGGTGTGTCCCTGCTGTACGGATAATGTTAGCGTGTGCTAATACACTTGAATTGAAGTCGATTGCACGTAAGATAGCAGATTCGATTGTTAATGGAATGCTCATAGCTCCTTTATTAGCATCAGTGAATGTTGAAGCACCAGCTGCTAATCCTGCACCTGCAACGTATCCGTCACCTGTTGCACGTACTTCAGTTTTTGCTAATTCTTTGTTTGGTACTGATAATCCGTCAATGAATTCAGAACGGATTTCTTCGTATGTTTTTGTCATTTTATCTTCTCCTTTATCATTTTCATCGTTAATAACAATAGTAGAAGTGCGAATTTCTTCCTCCATTGTTTCGATTTCTGTTTCTAATTCTTTAATTTGTTCGATTACTGAGCGTAATTCAGTATCTTCTTCTTCTGTAAGAGAACGTGTTTCATCAATAGCTGTAGAAAGCATTGTTTTTTGTTTAGAAACTAAATCATTACGCTTCTCTTTTAAGCCTTTTAGCTTATTCATTGATTTCCTCCTCCTTTAAGTTTTCGAGCATTTCTTTGTACATAGTTAAGTCCTGAGCCGTTTTATCTTCAGTAGTATCTGGCTCTTTTTTTGTGTCTTCTTGTACAATTGCTTCTGCTACATCTTCTTTTTTATCTAATTGTGATAACATTTCATCTTTTAATAACTGAATTTCTGTTTGAATAGCTTGTTTTACATCATCTGTTAATGCAATATTTACTGAAACTTCTTCAGTTTTAGGTTCTTCCACTACTACTTCTTGTGGCTGTTCCTCTACTTTAACCTCTTCAACTACCTGATTTTCAGGTTTAACGTAGTTTTCAAACGCTGCATTAACTGTTTCGCTAATCATTTTTTGTAAATCTTCAGGAGTTAGACTTCGTAATTCCGCTAATAGATCATCTTCAACTCCAAAATCAGGCTCTTCAACAACATCAATTCCACGTGCTTGTAACTGTGCTTTAGTGTTGTTATAAGCTCCTCTTCGTACAATTGAAACCTCAGATAACTCTAATTCATGGATATAACGTTTGAATGTTCCATCTGATTGACGTTCCCATGTTTCTGCTTTTTCTTTCTTACCACGTACTTCTGGTACATAGAAACCAAATGACATTTCCTGGAATAATCCAGACTTACATAATTCGTAATAGTTCTTACCGTCAACAGTTGGAATTAAATTAGCAGACATATATAATCCATCTTCACGTTCTTCTAGTTTCAATGAATCGTTTTGGGTAGAAGCTAATAATGTCGCTTTATTATGATTTCCTAGTAAGTCAATGTATTTGTCATTCTCTAATGAACGTTCAATCGCACGTTTAAAAGCACCTTTGTCAACTTTTTCGATAAATCGTCTACGTTCACCTAATTGTTTAGACCAATCAAGACCATTAACTTTACCTTCAATCATTAATGCATCATCATTAACAGCTTCAAATTCTACTCCAACAGATCGCAATTCCATCTTTTGTTTCAAAAAATTCACCACCTTTTGATAGAAATAAAAAAAGCACATAAAAATGTGCTTTAATTTCATATTTAATGACATAGAAAAAAGACAGTGGAAAGGGATTTCACTGTCTTTTTGATTGGGTATATAACATATAAAAATATGTATTAAAGAAAAGTAGAATTTAGAAATGAATCTAAATATGTGTGTAAGTTTAAGGTTGTGCTGTTAAAATAATCTAAAAACATAATGTAGGAGAATTTTCTATTTTGTTTTTACTCATAATTGATAACAGGATTATATAAGAAAAGAGAGATATTGTACCTAATACGTTAAGTATTAAATCAATAAAAAAGAGAAATAATATTCAATTATTTATGAATATTTTACCAACAACCTCACTTATTATTATACACGTTTTACCAATTTTGTCAAATTTTTCTCTAAAACTCTATTATAATTGTAACGTCTTCACCGTACACATCATTGCAATAAGCATTTAACGTACTAATACTATATACATCCAAATCTAAACTATTTAAATATTCAATAACATCTGTTCTATTTTTGGCTCTTACAATTATATTTCCTGTTTGATACGTGTTTGCCATATAATACTTCATAAACACACCTAGTATGGAACTCTCTGATTATTCTTTTCTTTTTTATTATGAATTTCTGAGTATGATGTGCTAATTGATACTAAAAACAACATACAAGCTACTCCTAAAGTAGCCACATCATAGGAATATACAATAGCCATATATCTAATAATTAAAAAAGCGCCTAAAAATAAGCAAATGTTACTAATATTTTTCTTAATAAAGTTAAAAATCAAACCTGCAATAATGACTAGATTTTTCATTCATTATCACCTTCATCAGTTGTAACAGGTTTAGGTTCTTCATTGTTTGGGTTGTTTAATTCTTCTTTAGCCAATTCTGGACTAGACAAGATTTTATTAGTTTCTGCATCAAATGATGTACTCATATTCGGAATAAACATAGTTTGGTTTTTAGGCGAATAAAAGATATTTCCTAATGAAAAACGCAAATAGTCATTCGGAATTGGAGTTAAATTTTCTTTAACTCGTGCTTCATTGATTGTCAAAATCCCCGCATTGATCCCTGTATGCAACGCATTATAACGTTCCTCTTGTGTTGATTTTAATACGTCATCAGTATTAAATTTGAAGAAATACCCCTGTTCTTTCTCTTCATTTAATAATAATGAACGATTGAACATAGTTTCAATAATAGCAATAATAGGTGAAATACTATATTGTAAAAATCGAATTGACATTGACTCTACTGAACCATAAGTGTTCGAACTAGCATCAATCATCTGCTCAGGTACACCAAATAAGTTACATAAATCAGTTGAAGTCTTAGAACGTGAAGCATTTAATCCCAATTCAGATGGTGAGAATGAAATTTTATCGTATTCCATTCCATCTTCTAAGATTACTAACTTACCTGCATTCTTTGAACCTTGAAATAATCGTTTCCAACTTTCACGTAATCGTGTTTGAGCTTCTTGACTCAATGACTTTTGTAATTTAATAACTGAGGTTGGTGCAGAACCATTAGCCATAATATTTTTTGATAATTCAATTTCATTTAAAGCTAACTCAATCGTTCTTTCCCCTCTAGCAATAACACCTTTACCACTTAATCCACCATCATCTGAACCAATAGTGGCAATCATAATATCGTCTACACCTAATTTCTTAGTAGAACCTAGTACACTAACCTGAAAATCACGAACAATATACTGTTCTTCAGGATCAACTCTACGGTCAATGCTAACGTTTGATGGTTTTAAAACCCACATTTCAGAGATTTCATTACCATCACGCTTTACTGATACATAAGCGTTACCATGCAATACTAAATCTTGTGCAATTTGAGCTTTAAAATCATTACCAGTAGAGACTAAATTAGGGTTGTTATTGATTAAATCTAGTCGATAATCGTCATAAATACGTTCTACAACGTTATCATCTACATTTCGATACATTTCTACTTTTAAAGTTTTAATAGAGTTGACAATAATATCACAGCAGGCTTTCGCTACAGGAATAGATAATACTTGTTCAGCAGTATATTTATCATTGTCAATTCCACTAATACCCATCATATTAATATTTAAATTAAATTTTCGTTCTTCTAATTGAATTTCTTCTTCTTCAAAACGTTCTTCTTTAGTGAAGAATACATCTAATATTCCCATGAGGCATTATTTCCTCCTCTCTACCAAAAAATAAATCCCCTATCTTCATAAACTGATTCAGACTCTACTCCATCTATAACACATGTACAAAAACAGTTAATTAATGCATCGACAATATCAATTTTTCCATTTGATTTCTTCTTATTGATATACATATTTAGGTTAGTGTCGTGATCTAATTTAGCATTTTGAACGTTGATCTCAAACAGACGATTATCTTCATAAAGGAAGCGTCTATCTAATACTACCTCACGAAACTTTTTAGTGCCTAAATGTAAATCTTTAGAATACTGAGGTTGTTCACGCATTAAATAGTTTTTATCTTCTAATTTTTGTACCGTACTCAACGCATTATATTTGTCGTAAGTAATAGATGAAACTTTTACTCCATATCTGTCTTCAATAGATAAAATAAAATCTTCTACAAATTTATAGTCAATAATTCTATTTCCACATGCATAACATAAACCTAAACGCTTATATTGGTCATATGGAACATCTTCACGTTGAATTTTATCGTCTTCACGGTCAGCAGGATAAAATACCCATGATTTTGCTACATATTTGTCCATAGCTTTATCATAAGTAAGCATAGCAACTGAGGTATTGTCATTACTTTGCAATTATGTTACCCTAGAGGCTCTTTATCCTCTAGTTCTTATATTTTCATATAAGTTCAGACTATCTCATCACCCACAACATTACTTGCTAGGGTGGCAGGCACTCTTGTTCTTTCGCCATATAAAAAAGACTACAAATAGTCTTTTTTACTTAGGCTACTCAATTAGTCGTTACACCTTTCAGTCATTTCTAACTGACTTGGCACGATATTACCATATATTTATAATACTTAGGCTTCATCGTTAGCACTGTATATTAATACAGCACACCCCATATGGGTTCACCTGCTGTTATCTATACCATTACTGATATAGTGTCCAAAAGTTTAGACAAGTCAATACCAAGCCATACTTCTTTACCTTTCCAATCGTATGAGTTGACTTCAATTTTACCTTCACGTAAATCTTCAAGTGAAATATATTGTTCTAATTCGTTACCATCAACGAAAATGTTTAAGTGTTTTGTTTTAAAATTGGTTGTTTCTGACGGCATTTCAATAGCAACTTGACGCTTCTTTTTTAAATCTATCAAGTTTTGTTCTAAATGCTGCATTAAAGGATTTGCTTGTAATAAAGTTGTGTCAGAAGTCCAATCTTTTGTATCGTCTGGCATATATAATAAAGCAAACCATTCTGGATGATCTATTAATCCTTTAAGATTCTTTTTACACATATCAACTTCTTCTGTCATAGGGTTATCTAATGACTCATAAGCAGTTGATATTAAAATACCTGTCTTATTGACAAGGTTTAATTGTCCTGACTCCATTGCCGAAATTGGATAACGATCTCTAAGTGCGCCCACCTCCAGTATGTTCATGTAAATTCGCTACATTTACACCGTTCTCTTATGAACTGCTATATGTTTCCATATAGTTCAGACTATATCTTTATCCGAAAAGGATACCCTCCGTTTCCACTATCAATCGCTTATAGTGTACACTACTCACTTCCAATAATAATATTGTGTTTTCGCTAGTCGTTGAACGTTTTATATTAATATATAACTTCGCTTCTGATTGTCCTCGTCTTTACGTTAGGAGTTTCCAGAAATTAAAAGGGTTTAATATCTGTATATTTCTACACAGTCCGACTCGACTCGATCGGCTATGAATGCGGTTGGGAGTCTACCATCCAATTTACCATCAACACAAGCCAATGGAACAAATATTGATTTTTTTAAAGAACATCTAATCTCAGAACGCAATGCTTTGAAGTATTTTTGAATTTTAGGCGATGATTCAATCATTTGTTGAACCTCTTTTTTTACAATACTTGACAGACTGCGATCTGGTGCCACACTGTACATTTGAGAAAATTCTGCTTCTAATAACATCAATAAAATAATAATTAATCCAACCAGAAAAGATTTCAATTATGTTATCGTTAGGCTTTTTATCCTAACTTCTTATTGTTGCCAATAAGTTCGGCATATATTTTCACCCTCGGCTTTACGTTAGGGTGTCAAAGACTCTTGGGGATATTTTAGTCTGCACTTAAAAAATAAGTGCAGGATCAATCCCTATGCTCTACGGTGCTTATGACGCTTTAGTTTCATAAGTTACCTCGGTATTATCTATTCTAACTATACGCAATCCAACTAAAACTTCTAAGTTTTTCGTATATCCATTTTTCCATTTAATTTCATATGGCTCACCAGTTTGTATTAATCTTCTAATAGCCTTACTTGACGATGTTAGATTGAAATAGTTAGCACACTCTTTTATGCTATCAAATACTACCTCGTTACCATCTGGATAAATTACTTTTACTGGCTTACAACAAAATTTACCGTTTTTAAGTGTTTCAGTAATTCTACGCTTTGTTTCTTCGGTATGTTTTTTGCCTAACATGCCTTTAGGATGATCGTAATTTTCACGTTTAACTTTATTGAAGGTGTTTGGCCCATCATTCCTCCATGTTCTACCATATGCAGGATTATTCTTACCTTTCATTCGCTCTGAGTGTTTTCTTCGCCACTCTTCAGAATGTTTTTTACCTGACATACCTTTAGGGTGATCTTTATATATCTTGCCACCATTGCCACCTTCGGCAACATTGTAACCAAAATTTCTATCTCTTGTATTATAGAGTTCGATATAATATTTCTCTTTTTCACAAGCCTCTTCAAAAGTTAAATGTTGTTCAACTATTTCATGCTCAAAATTTTCCCATCCATATTTTTCAATAGCATTCCAAAAAGGACGTTGATTGCGTTCACTTGATGGTTTATATTCAATACCATCATTTCTCCAACGTCTTTCAGTATTGATGGTCATTCCAACATATTTTTTATTATTGAATTTATTTGTATGTATATAAATAACGTAATTATTCATCTATTTTCCTCTTAGACTTCTACCGATTTTCTTCGATTACGGTTATATGTCTCCATATAACTAGGCAATTTCATTACCATTCTTTCTGGCTATTAATAGTACAGATTTCTCGTATCTGCGTTTTTCTGGATTATCTTTAAAAAATATACATAAAATATTAATAATAAAAAACCACTGAAATCCAA